>Ga0136643_10009450_pt1 | contig 14347 bp, 5 predicted proteins | sample TergutLab28metaG_FD_96883 | JGI IMG/M metagenome (GOLD analysis project Ga0136643, IMG submission 96883) | Labiotermes labralis P1 segment gut microbial communities from Petit-Saut dam, French Guiana - Lab288 P1 (version 3) (version 3) | ecosystem: Host-associated > Arthropoda: Insects >... | reverse complement strand
TTTTTTTAATTTTGAAAGAGGGTCGCACCAAATCCCCTTTTTTGGATTAATAGGGTCTCGTCCCCCCCCCCCCCCCCAGTAAAGAAATGCTAGCCATTTACTTTGTTGTGTTGCTTGAGGTAGCCGAACAAATTTTGACTGCCTGTCTTCCAAAAAATGGTCCTACGAAAATAATTAGGTGTTACTTGGAGTCAAAACGAGGCAGATATTATTATCCACGAGAGCTAGAAAAAACGACACTTAAATATCAAGCCCATCCACAAAGCCCGTCCATAAAGGCTACTTCCTTTGCCTACGGCAAGGTAGCTGGCGACTATGCCGGCAGTTGTATAAATATCAGAAGGATCACCAAAATCCGATAGACCTCAGGGGTGGAGGCAGATTTATATAGTGTTTAAGGAGTACAGCCTAAACACAGATAAACAATCCTGATCCTCCAGTTTGGTGATTCAGAAATAGGAATTATTGGAGGAATAAAACAGGGGAGATAATAGCCAAGACATGGGTTGAAGAGCCGTAATAATAATAATGATAATAATAATAATAGGTCTTGGTGGGGAAAACGGAGGGAAAGAGACCACGGGGGAGACCTAGGCGTAGATGGGTGGATAATATTAGGATGGATCTCCAGGAGGTGGGATGTGGGTATGTGGACTGGATTGTGCTGGCCCAGGATAGAGACAGGTGGCGGACACTTGTGAGTGCGGTAATGAACCTTCGGGTTCCGTGAAGTGCGTGGAATTTCTTGACTAGCTGCAAACCAGTCAGCTGCTCAAGAAGGACTCTGCACCATGGATTAAGGAGTAATAATAATAATAATAATATAATTAGCAAACATATAAGTCAGGACAGATTCCTTTCCCAAACTTTGCAACTTATCCTTTATATTCCCTTAACCGACTTTGTTGTTCGCGGTGGTGAAGTTGATTGAGGTACTGTACTACAAGCAGGAAGATCGAGCGTTCGATTCTCGTTGGTGTCTTTGAAATTATACATTGACATACGTTATACATCCTTCTGGCTGCACTAAGGTCCGGGGTCGACTCAGCCTCTAACAGTTATGAATATAAGGAATATTTCCTAAGGATAAAGGCGGCCACTGTGTACGGCTGACAACCTTAACACCTTCATGTGCCGATTGTCATGAAATCTGTGAGCCATCAGGGCCTGTCCAAGACAGTATAGGGATTGTTGTACCTTTACGTTTTTGTTAGATATGTCCTGGCATCACGTTATCTTTATATAAAACAGGGTTATGGTTGAGCTTTAAGAACGTCCCACTAACATATTAACTAGAAGTTGTTATACTTCAGGCAATTTTTGCAATCTTGAGGCGTAGCGTAAACAAATGTCAAATTGCTGGCGCAGGTTCATTGCAAAAAATGTTTCTCTAGATGAGAAAAAAATAGCATTAACTGGTCTTGTTAGTTTACATAATGCTTTGAACTAAAGCGTTTGTTATTTATACCGTCACATTAAAAGCTTATTGTGAATGATTTTGAAGGAATTTGGAGCGAAGCTGTCGTGGCCTAATTTAAGTTTCTGTGTGAGCTCTTGCCAAAGTCTGCCAATAAAGACTGCCTCTTTCCGTGCTTGAATCACTTGAATGTGGGGGTAAAGTTAAAGCAATTCCATTACATGTCTGGACAGGCCCTGAGGGTTCCAGGAGGTTGAGGTTCCCAGATTTCGAAGACAATTGGCACATGAAGGTGGTAAGGTTGTCAGCCCTATGCACCGGTCACCTTTGCCCTCCAGAAAAAATTCCAGAACGATATTCTATAACCTGATTAAATATCATGCCGCCACGGTTGTAGCCGTTACAAACATCCAGGAGACTAGACTATCCGGATTTGGCACACGATCCCGAAGCATTTTAAGTGGAAGAATATCCACCATTAAATTACATTCTTTATAAAAGCCTTCTTTATGAGCTCCGCCTACAGTCTTATTAAATTCTTTAGAAGCGTTTTGCTGTAGTGAAAAGAGATAAAAATGTTTTTTTCTGTTTTTATTGTTTAATCCCTGAATTTTCTTTGTTTCTTATGTTAAGACTCTATGGATTATGGGAAAGGAGATGCGGTGTTTCTCTCTTGTTACATTTCTCGTATTAGAAGTACGATATACTGTTGTACGTTGAAAACAAAATGAATGGATATCCATGTGAGGGCGCGATGTGCAGGACACAGGAGCGCGGGCAGAGGAATGCGAGTTGATGTACATAACCACCCGGAAATTTTGACTTTTAATATTTCGTTAAACAAAACGATAAAAATTTCGCTAAAACAAAATTAATTTTTATTACATTTTTTTAGAACTTGATTGTAAGAAATGATTAACAATTTAAAATAAATGACAACTATTTTGCTACCTTGTACAACACTGTTCATTAACAGTCTGCCAGTTTACATGTACTTAGTGTGCACTACTTCGCTAAAAATCCTGCAGACGCTGATGCCAGGACATACTTAGCATGCGGTGATGCTAAACGCATAGAAGTTTAAGGTCAATTTACTGGATAGGAAGTGTCTTTTTAAGCTTCCGGCTTGCACTTAATTGATTATTGAAACAGTTTATTTTTCAGTAATTATACAATTCCGAATAAACTGGACTATCACCACCAATAGTACGTAAGGACCTGGCAGGGATTATGTTTGGTTGGTGACGGAATTCGTCTGGAAAAACAGAAAGAAAACTGCACCGCTTTATACAGAACAGATTTCTTCTACATCACCAAAACAGGTCCCGTCATCAAGTTACTTCCTGTTGATATTATTCATATTGTTTGTGGTATTTCTCAGTCGCTTCAGGTAAATCCCGAGAAAATACATCAGATTAGGCCACATCCTTTCCATTTCATTATTCACTTTGTTATTGAACGTTATACATCCTGACGTACTCGAGCAGGAACTTCGAAAAAAATGTATTAATAAATAAAAACCTTCTTTGAAAATTCGAACTCATACATTCTTTTCAGCCTCTTGTTCGTAGTAAAACTGAAATATTCAACTTCACATTCGTGAAATGAATAACGCACTGGCCAATGTAACAATACAGGGCGTAACACATAAGCCTAAATGAAAACGTTCTCCAATCACAATTCACAACCCTAACCCATTACTCCATTTATTTCTAATTCTACATACCTATTAGGTTAGAATAATTTCTATTGTTACATTACTCTACATTGGTTCATGTGAAACCTCAGTTTCTGATTTTGTTTAAACTTAAATTGTCAAATATTAACCTAAATATCGCACATCAGTGACGTTTGTGAAGGTTGACGTAAGAAATGATATTTTGTATGTATTATACAGGCAAGTTTGTAACCCGACTCCTTACCAAATTTTATATACGTAGCTCCAATTTTTTGTTAAATGTAGTTAACGAACTTAAATCTTAAGAAAATGATCGCACAGTCGCCAGGTTAATTATATGTTACGCAGAATTGTGACGTACCCATATGAACTGCTGTTTTAATCTCCCCCCAGTGATAGTAATACTAGTAGTAGTAGTAGCACTGCAGTGAGTTTTGTGTTAAAGTGGGATAAGCCTTACACACGAAATCATTAAAACAAAACAAATGTAGCGTATTTATCAATTTACATAACAACCAATAAATTGTTCTGTCTATATAAATCTGGCGTTTAGTTTAGCCAACCCGCCACTATCTAAAATCAAACACCGCGCTCTGTAATATCTTCATACTGTTTTCTTATTTTGCCTCAAAGTTCTTATTGTACATTCTCCCGCTTTCGTATCTATCATCCTATTCTTTCTAGCTGTTCTCCTGTTTTCTCTATCCAACTATTTCATCTGCATTATACAAGTAGTCTATAGAAGGCTGAAGCGCAATACGTTCTCTTTAATACGCTTTGGACGTAGAAATATTGCATCACAAACTAAGGAGAGATATGGTGTGGAGTAAAAGTAGGATTGAAATTAGGGGTAGGTGTTTGAGATCGAAGACACTAAAGGATTTCAAAGGTTGGTAAGTATGAACAATGGGGTTATGAAGATGTAGGACCTACACAGAAATTTCTATACAGCGATATCTTTAGTAAAGAAAGACAGGTCGATTTGCTTATCTCCACCCTACGAGATGGGAATAGATAAAATGTAAATTGTTTTATTTTCTAATTTTATATCCCTAGTTACGTTGTTGTTGGCCGGGTTATTATGCTTCAATGTGAGTACAAATGTTTCAGAGGAAGGCGTTGCTTCCATTGTCAGTGCATAAAATAAAGGGAGAAACAACGTAAACATGTATTACAATTAAACGTATACTTGCATAGTATTTGCATACAAATCTAAGATTGCACTGTGGCACGATACAGACAATACAAAGTGAACACTCACAGCCTTAAAGACCTGAAACTTTGTACCATAAAAATGAATTTATAGAGAATGTCTCAAATATCACTTGATTTTCGACGGTGAACAAAGGAACAGCCATGTGAAGAGACTTTAGCGCCACGACGTTTTGAGTTATTCTTTAATGGCTTGTTTTTTAAACTACGCTCTCATTCGATTAGGACGTTTAGTGTAGTATAGTGTAGTGTAGTTTAGTGTAGAGCTGCAAAATAACAGCCAATCCGAAAGGCTGTGGAAAGAAGCAATCTTGGCCTAATTTGAGGAACGATAGTTGTGCTTGCCTAGAAGGGTTGAATAAATCCACCAAGTACCTTAGGCTCTCTACCTAATATTTAGAGCGAATTTTATATTCGGAACATCCAAACAGGTAACTCTTATTCAAGGTTCCGCAATATGCTTAGGAGCGTGCGTACCTCTATGTGATAGTGCCAGTTATATATATATATATATGTGTGTGTGTGTGTGTGTGTGTGTGTGTGTGGGCCGGGTAGTGCAGTCGGTTTAGCGACTGACCACGGGCTGGACGGTCCGGGATCGAGACCCGGTGGGGACGAGATTTTCCGCCCGTCCAGACCGGCCCTGTGGCCCACCCAGTCTCCTGTAAAATGGGTACTGGGTCTTTCCCGGAGGTAAAGTGCGGCCGGGGCGTGCTGCTGACCGCTTACCCCCTTCTAGTGCCGCGGTCATGGAACAGTAGAGCTATACCTCTACCCACCCTCTGGGACACACCGGGCCTGGAACGGGAACACTTTACCTATATTGACAGCATTTTATAAGCAAAATTCTATTGTTAATGTAAGTAATACACAATGTAGATATTGCACGACGAACTAAACATTTTAACCACAAAGTCTTGCTAAAGAAGTTATCAAAATGTATTTCCTAATGCATTACAAATACGGTTCTGTTTACAGAAACCATTCAAGTAATATTGTATGGGAAAACAGTCGGTGAATTTTCTGTGATTGCAATGAATTCCAAGTGTACTTTCTGTGGAAAAAATACTCTAATTCTTTTTGTCGTCCTTATAGAAATCGTCAAGACCACATATTATAAGAATTTGATAGAGGGTCGTTAAATACGCGAAAAGAAGCTAGAATGTGTTTGACAAATCCTGTTCATCGCTTCTCGCATAATATAGGCCTGTAGTGTATCTCCGACGAGGCTCTTTCAAGAGAGGGGGATGTCTTGTGAGAAGAAGACTAAATGAATAAAAGAGAAAGGAATTTTGATAATCAAGAATCTTCTTTAGAAAACCTTCCATTGTAGCGAGAAGCAAAGACGGATAGTGGGACGAGGGAGAGAAATAATAACCATAATAAAATATATCACGAAGCTTCTTGCTTTTATGCGTCGCTACATAAAACGACCAAATATATAGCAAGAGTCTCCTGCAAAAGACAAGTAACACAGGGCACAATACTCTTCAAACTCAGATGCAAGTTGCTCAGGGATATTGTGCCTTGCTTATTCGTACATATGTACCGACATTTTGGAGAACTTGCACCACCCGTACACGGATTACAAGGGTCTAAAAATATTCATCTTATTCTTGGCCTCTTGGTACCTGAACATGGAGACAGCAGTTTCTTCCGAAAATTCAGCAAGTATTTTCAAAGTAAATTCCGTCATTCTTGGAATAGAGGCAGCAACTAAGCTTTTCCAAAACGGGGTTATTATTCGCCACTAGACATGGCATTGTATCACAGAAGATTAAAAGTTCATCAACCCTGCTGTGATAACTTCGTACTTTGAATCATAATAGCATCTTCCTAGCGTCCTAACAGTAGTCTAATTTAGTCATTGATGCCGTAGTCTTGCATAGGATCACTGCCTTCCCGGCTGACATTTATATGCTTAGTGGTAACCCTCGCTATTTGATCATTGTCTAAGCTAGAAGACAGAAATTGCAGTAGTAACGAAGAAGATCAAGAGAGGACAAAAATGATTGTTAGCGGAACACATGTTAGAATCGGCGATGCAGAGTCCACCCTTGTTGCAGTAACTTCATAGCCTAGAACAAGGTAGCAGCACCGTCTACTGCATGTTGTTTATTCTGTTGGGTTTACAATAGTATAAATGGGACTGCCTTTCCACACCATTTGAAATTCATAGCGCACATATTTAGTAAAATCATCACTTAGGATCTCCGTCAAGGACTATAATACCCACTATTTAATAACAGTGCAGTTATTATAGTATGACCAAGAATATTGTTGATATCAATAAACAATCCAGATAATTGCAGTGTACGTCACAATAGCCACCCCTTGAACATAGTCCTATCGCTCAACTAAACACCCAGACACAAACGAACGCATTAACCAACGGATCAACCAAATAATATAATGGACACCACATTGAATGAACTACAGGTAACACATAGATACACTCCTGAATCCAAAATGTGGTTGCACAAGGGCTGGTAAACCCCGTATTGTAGAAAATGTTGGTTAGTTCTTCTGTTATATTTGAAATGTATGTGTCAATTGGTAGTTTAATTCCGTGACTTGTTGAGTTATTTAATTAAGTCCATGATCAGTTAAATTTTTAATTAGACAGACAATTTGTTGATTTTTACATTTCTAAGTTAATTGTCTAGTTATTGGTACTGATGTGTCAAGATTCGAGGAAATTCAGTGACTAGATTTCTGGCTGAGCAACGGAGGAGTCCTGGTTAAACTCCCGATAAAGACGTCTTAACTAAATATGGAGTACACTCAGGGAACTGTGAAACATTCCCTGAGAATAACGTGACGGTTCGTGGAGCCGACTAATTTCCTTCATACAGTAACTTGGTTCAGAAACAATGGAAATAAAACTGTACTTCCGTACGTACCTTTGTGGCGTTTACAGGAGCAAATGTACATTACCTTATTTGGTCTGTCATGTAGCTACTAGTTAAGTGCCAAGCAGCAACAATTAATTTTTTCTATGCAAGCAACCAACAAGATGCAACAAATTCCGTTTTTTGATATTTTTAAAATCGGCTCTACATGTTTCGGTCGACAAAATTGCCCATCTTCAGGAGCACTTTTTGACTGTGTATACAGCTTTTGGTACAATGTACCGATATTGCTTACATCTTTATTCTAATGATGTAGGTCTTTTTTTCCTGTGGCGCTGCGGCCCAACGCGGGCCATGGCCTCCTCATTCTTGAAGGTTTTTTTGATCACAAACAACGACGCATAACAGTCGGTGGGACTCCTCTGGACGAGTGATCAGCTCGTCGCAGAGGCCTCTACCTGACAACACACAACACTCACAACAGACAAACATCCATGTCCCTGGTGGGATTCGAACCCACGATTTCAGCAGGCGAGCGGCCGCACACCCACGCCTTAGACCGCGCGGCCACTGGGACCGGCAATGCACGGTCTTACAAACATCAAATTTATTTTTTCCTTCGAAGTCGGAATTATAGCTTATAGTGTTGATAACATTGTGAAATATTTTTGACCAACAAGAAGAAAGTTAGTAAAGAAACCTATTAATTTTATTAAAATTTTAGGCTTGTCTTTAGTCGGGATAAAATATATGACAACTGGTTATAATCAAGTCACCTTCTAGGAAAACGATGTTAAAAGTTTTTGTAATTTACTTCTAAAATGCAGAACTATTTTACTAGACAAAAAAGAAGCAGCAGATTTATCAACTTCATTCTTTCTCATAGCCTGTTATGAGCGATAACAGGCCACTGATTTCCAAGGAACCATCAACTGTAAGAAAATCTTGTGGCTTCTGGCGATGAACACACATTAAACAAAGCAACACAATTTCCTTAAACCAAAGAGATATTGCTTGGATCTTACTTAAGTTTCATCGCAGAAGTTTGCAATATTGATCCCACAGTGCTCTATGTAGCTTAGATTCACTTTAGGATGCAACACCACCACAAGCACATAATATCCTTCTTTCTCCTTCTCCGTAAAGAATGGGCGTTTTGAAGCTCATTTCTAATGTTAAGATTTAAATTTGGCATTCTATTTAGCCATTTCCACAACAAATTTTCATCTGAAACATCTGTATGTCACTTTAAAAAATGTTATTCCTACCTTTCTCCAATATTTAGTTCCAGTTTAAACTGATGGCTTCGTTAAGCCGTCATCTGTTTTTATATTTTTCACGCTACGGTCATTTCTTTATTTTTAAGCCAAGCGGCAATTATGTGTAACAGTTTCTGTAGCTATAAGACACTCTTCATTTTGCTAACCAGTATTATAATGCCTCTTGTGTGATTCTTACAAATAACAGCAATAATAATTCTTTACACCCCTTATCGATCTTCTTTGTGTTGAAGCCCGTTTTTGTTCTCTGGCTTGTAGGGACTGAATTTATGTACACAATTTAAAAGATATTCAAACTTCAAACACGTAAAATTATTACTGTTTTGATTGTAAGAAATCTAGCTGTGCATTTTTTATACTTCGCCTATCTTTCTCACTAATAACACCTTTCATTTAAAAAATCCAAATTCTTAGAAAAATTTTATGTTTATGGTTCCGTGCTTTACTGATCTATATTAATAATTGTCCAACGAGATTCAACACTAAGCAGTCTATTTATTATTCTGCAAGTTCACCCTACATGTTCGGGTGTCAACCACACCCATCATCAGGAGTACACAAAACTGCAACTAGAGCCTCCGGTACTGGCCATATTTTTTGTACAGCTGCCTCCCTCCAACATGGTCAAGTTGGCAACGTTGGAGGGAGGTAGCTGCACAGTACCGGAGGCTGTAGTTACTGTTTTGTGTACTCCTGATAATGGGTGTGGTTAACACCCGAAACATGTAGAGTGAACTTGCAGAATAATAAATAGACTGCTTTGTGTTGCATCTCGTTGGACAATTATTAATTTATATCTTAGAAGAATATTATTGCCATTGACTTTCTTCCACCGAAAAATAAAAATTACAAGCCATAGAAATAATCATTAGCACATTTCTTCCTGCTAGACTGGCTAACTAACACCATGGAACAGGGTCCTTCATGAAAAGATAATCTTTTTCACAGTTTCACCTCTTTGTTTCCCTTCAACATTATTTTTCCATATCTACATATAATATCTTTGTACACCTTTAATTTTCTACATTTTTTTAGAAATGTTCTGCTTTTTCACGATCCAAAGTGTCATTACTACTATAAGTCAGACCAATTCTTTGGCTGTGTATTGAGGAAGTTAATTTATTTTAAATATCAGAAAACAGATCCCATTTTAATATTATAATCACATCTGTGCTCATGGATATTGAAATTTGTGTCTTATTTTGAGATTTTAAGCTACGCCAGTAACGTCAAATTCTTCATACAAAACGGAAGTCCATCACCATCTAAGGCAAGTTCCCTACAGACTATTATCATAGTCCATTTTGTGTATTTCCCTGCAATATATTTTAATATTACTCTACTTTATATCTAAATTAACTGGAATTATTTATTAATCCTGCCAATAAAGATGGTGAATGCCTTTTTTTTTAAATTTCCTTTATTCTTGTCCTGCCATGAATATCTTGGTAAAATTTATATCAGTCTATTACATCTGCGCTTAATTAGCCACAAAATATTTACCTTATAAGTTTCACTTACGTAGCTAACCATCGCGTGTAAATGATTATTTGCAATTCGACTATAACAAACATGGTGACAGTGTGCAATTTTATGGTTATGTCAGAAAAATTAACATAGTCATGATTTTACTGATATCAAAGTAAACGATAATAATCCAATTAAACGAAAGAAGTAAAATGAAGTGCTGAACATTAAAAAAAAATTTTTTTGCCAAATCAATAAGAAAGTTTCCTCACAAGTAAGACGACAAAAGGTGACTTCGATAAACATTTTCAAAGTGCCGAACGCAATCAATAAACAGGTTACTCTTGTACTATAAGAAATCAATAAAAAATATTCATCGATATAGTTCCGAACATAGAAACCTCTCAGGTATTAAGCCAAACTTTATCGAATCAAGATCTGCAATCTGCAAAGCCCAAGCAAAAACTGCTCCAACTTTTTCTCTATATGGGCTTAAGGTACAAGAATTAATATGTGATGAAAATTCTCATCAAAAAGCTGTAATTTATAACAATTAATTTAACAAATATGTGCTGGAAACATACAAGGAAAAGAATTAATTTGTAATAACAGAGTAGATAATCTGTGCTTAACATATTTTCTGAATTTAAGGACCTACAGCAAAGATAACAAAGCGCAAGAAACCACGTGGCGCTGCTGTTAGAAGCAAATGTTTTACAGGCATATAAAAAGGTGACAGTAAAGTGATCCCTTTGCAGGCACGGTGTGGTCCAGAGGTTGGGTAGAGGTATAGCTCTACTCTTCCATGACCGCGGCACGAGAGGGGGGTGAGTGTTCAGCAGCAGGCCCCTGCCGCACTTTACCCCCGGGAAAGACGCAGTACCCAATTTACAGGAGGCTGGGTGGGACGCAAGGCCGGTCTGGACGGGCAGAAAACCTCGTCCCCACCGGAATTCGATCCCGGACCGTCCAGCCCATAGTCAGTCGCCATAATGACTGAGCTACCCGGCCCACTTGGAGGCATATAAAAACGTAAAATCACATAACAATTATAATATCAATAAGAGTGTAGAATTAGAAATGCTCAACATAAGAATTTAGGGTCTATAATTTCTGGTTGAAACCCCCGATCTCTTTAAACTACGTCTGTCATTTCTTCCATAAATTTAATACAAGAAGTATTTGTTTCTCATGTTCTGGGTTCATATTGCTTGCTTTCTTGGAGCTATTTAATTTTAAATTCCTCAAAATTAATCCCTTTGCCCTGAAGACCACCAAATCCTCTTTCCAATTTACACACTTTGCTGTTAACCAGTATATAAAAGAACTCCGCCCCATCCCCCGTTATTTCAAGGACATATTTCTCACAATACTTACTTATTCCTTTTAATGTTTTTCCTATCAGAAAGAGTAGCTGACAAAGATTGTAAACCTCTAACAAAATAATGCTCTTATCCCCGCAACATCGTACTCCCACGGGATAAATTTTGTCTTACTTTTCCCATGACTTTCCATTTCGCCGTCGTCATCTTCGGGCTTAAGACACTTTTCTTCCTCTGAACATCTCTACTTGAAGCCCATAGGTCTGGTCTTTTCTTTACCGTGTTTCAGTGAGAGAACAACACATGTTACTTTCTTGTATGTCTCTAGCTCCCAGGGAATATTTTTATCAGATAAAATATCGACCTCATGTTTTCTGTTCATACTTCAAGTTTTTGTCTGTCTGGCTTCAGGTGGGCAGTTTGCTAGAAGACCGTAACACGCATAAGAAGCCCAAGATGTAGTTTATGCTCCGATCGGAAGATAATAGAATATACTACATAATAACATAGCGTGCTTTGGGTTCAACGACCTTTCTCCGAAAGAGTTGGGCGATTAAAAATGCCTACATTCTCTTCTGAAGCACTAGATTCTGGATTTACTCATCGCAGAGAGGATAAATATCGTCAGATTTCTGTAAGCCTGCAAGTTGATGGTAATAGAGTTATTGAAATTACGAAAGAAAACCAAGAAGTAGTCCACATGGAAGTGGTGTGCATTTTGTAGCAATAATGACTGACTTCCATATTTGTGAAAAAGGTGAAGTTCGAAGTTAGCAACTTGTCGTGAAAGCCAATGGGGATTAGAAGTATAACTTTCACGTTTCTTTAATCCAGCGCTAGTTGGGGGGTGGATGGTCGAAGCCATTCCATCATGCACTTTTACACCCCAGGGTAAGAGCCCAGGCACTTATTTTACAGGTGAATGTGTGGGTCTTGGGGTCGTTATGGACTGGTGAAGAGGAACTCTCCCTTTCAGGTTTCGAATCCCGAAACTTCCAGGCCGTGACGATTCGCTACATCGACTACGCTGTCCACCTGCCCACTCATGTGTGTAGTTGTTCTGTTTAATAATTTAGCTTCCCAAGGAGGTATATCGCGTAAGGCGTAAAACCGTAAATAAGAATATAATAGTTAAAAATAGCGATTAAATTTTATTGGCTGCTCTATTAGATATTAAAGATAAGAATATAATAAGCAAACAAATATGCGAGTAACTCCCGGTAGGACATCACAAATCTATGAAGAGTCCAAAAATAAATTTTGCAAACTAATACCTCTCTTATTACGTACAGAGATGCGAGACTGGGTGCATACAAAATATGATAAAAGAGAAATTCTATTTTATTTAATGATTAAGACTATCTGATACGGTAAATCAGGTCATAGGAATACGAATGAAACTTGAAAATTTAAGTGAAATTGAAGAAAGGGATAGATAATTTCTACCCGTAAAAGATGCGTAGCCAAATACACGCTAGGAAAAAGAGGATATATGGGGCTAAGGAAGAAGGCGTTGAGATTAACTAAAAGTGTTACTGTGTTTTGGCACAGTACTTGAAAAAAAAAGACCTGTTTAAGAATATACGATAGAGATGGGTAAGTAAAGTGTTCACTTTATTACTATATATTGCTGTCAACACAGCTATAATAGAATGTAATATTAATGCAACATGTTTCGACTTACAATAGTCATCTTCAGGCTACACTAAGAACCGTTATTGCTTTACAGGATGGTTGTGGGTATTTGGGATCCAATATGGCTTACAGTGTTTTGTATACACAATAAAAGCCATATGGGATCCCAAATGCGCACAACAACCCTGTAAAGCAATAACGGTTTTTAGCGTAGCCTGAAGATGACTATTGTAAGTCGAAACATGTTGCATTAATATTATAATCTATTATAATTGTGTTTACGGCAATATATAGTAATAAAGTGAATGTATATAGAAACAAAACGGGATGATTTCATTCAAAATAAAGTGTGTTTTAATAAGCAGCTCAACCTCATATTTATTCACCCACCCATCACTCATCATCATCATCGTCGTCGTCGTCAAAAAAAAATTTCAAGCAAGCTGAAACAATTCAAAGTGTTACATTAGTAAACGTTTTTGTGGCTTGTTTAAATTACACGTAAAGTAAAACACAAAATTGAGCTGTTAATTTTTAAGTCCGTAAAGTTACGTATTACTGAGTAGGTTCCATTCCCTTTCCATCACGCTCTCAAGCTCCCGACATTTAGGGATGAAACAAATCTGTGTATAATATTCGCGTGCTTGTAGCGAATGGCAAAACGAAGCGATCATAAATCACTTGTCACACACACACACACACACACACACTCGTTTCTTCTTTTAATTAAAAAGTAAAGCAACCCCGTTATAGGTCTGGAGTGGCCCAGAGAGTTCCAGGAAGTTAAGGTTTCCAGATTACATGACAACGGCTCAGCCTTACGCACCGGCCACCTATAATCCCAGGCAATGCTCCTGGTACACATTTCTGTTAGAGGCGGAGTAGACCCCAGGGCCATAGTGTGCTCGGAGGGATTATGTCAATGAAAAATTCCCTTGACACGATCTGGAGTCGAACCAGCGACCTTCCGATTTGTAGCACAGCACCTTAACCACTGTGTTACCGGGGTCCCCTTCTTCTTTTAATTACGTAATATAATTTGGTGAAAGTTATCATTTGCAGTAGTCTGAGTCTACAGCACATTTTGTCTATGTCCACAGGGATTCAAATTACATGTGAAAATGGTCTATTTTACAAAAAAAAACATTTGAACACATTAAATTAATTTTATGTTTATGGTTCCGTGCATCACTGATCTATACTAATAATTGTCCAACGAGATGTAACACAAAGCAGTCTATTTGTTATTCTGCAAGCTGCCTCCCTCCAACGTGGCAAAGCTAGCTTGGCCACTGCACAAAAATTATGACCAGTACCGGAGGCTGTAGTTACAGTTCTGTGTACTCCTGATGATGGGTATAGTTGACACCCGAAACATGTAGAGTGAACTTGCAGAATAACAAATAGACTGCTTTGCTAGCTTGGCCATATTGCAGGGAGGCAGCTGCGCAAAAAAATATGACCATTACCGGAGGCTGTAGTTA
>Ga0136643_10009449_pt1 | contig 14348 bp, 8 predicted proteins | sample TergutLab28metaG_FD_96883 | JGI IMG/M metagenome (GOLD analysis project Ga0136643, IMG submission 96883) | Labiotermes labralis P1 segment gut microbial communities from Petit-Saut dam, French Guiana - Lab288 P1 (version 3) (version 3) | ecosystem: Host-associated > Arthropoda: Insects >... | reverse complement strand
GGGCTTCTTCCATTGCTACAATGTTACCGTATTTCTTGGAATGACATGAAAGAGAGAAGGTAAATATCTGGGTACAGTATTACAGTAAAAACCAATGTTTCACAGAACCAATAATCTTTCTTCATGTATGTTTTAAGGCAAGTTGGAATTCCGATTTGATGTAAACTATGGCACAGAGGAGGAATGCAGAAACAATAATCTTCAATAGCTGGCTTATGTACCATCATATCATGATTTAACCATTAATAATTGGAGGAAGGTGAGTGAATAATTTGATTTGAAGGCAGCTAAATAACCTGATTCCTGTACAGGAAATTCATCTTCAGAGGAAAAGAACTGTGTGTTCCAGTATTTTTTTAAGGTTGCTTTGAGTTTTGCCTTGTCATTCTTTAGTATTATCAGACTATGTGATAAATTGTTAAAAATTTTGGTGCCAGCACAAAATGTACTTTTTTTAAAAACATGATGGTTTGGCATTTAGTCTATGAAAATGGTGCTTATTTCTTGTATTAACATTGTTATAGATGAATCTGTACCAACATTTTCCTGATTATTGATAATGAAATTCATTAATGAAAGTATGTATTGGCCTGGAACAGGTATAATATTTGTTTAAAAAGGCTTGTACATTAGGTTCTGCATTGTGCACCGGGCATAATTCTGACAACTTGCTTTTGCGTAGTGAAAATCTGACTAATGTTGGCCGAGTCCCCCCCCCAAAGGTTATTCCATATTTTATAATAGAATGTAAGTAGGTATAGTAGATTTTTTTATTATCTTAATAGGTGCCATTCTGTTGTGTTGCAACACTGTAACAATTTATTACATAAAAAACACAACATATATTAATTAGCAACTTCTAAAATTTGAAATCTTGGCAACATTAAATTGACAATCAAAGTGTGCTGTACCATCTGCTGCATAATGTGATTGACAGATGCCTGAAAACTTTCGCAAAGAATGCGTTGAAATTCAGCTTGGCTATACAAGTAATGAGAAGTACTGTAGCTGCAGCTATAGATACTCATGTGACTGGAGGTAAGGAGTAATGTTTTTAAAGGATTCATTATGTGAACAGGCTTATGTAATTCTGTTTTAAATTCACTTTTACTTTATACAGCTCTAAGTCAATGTTTGTAATATTCTTTCAATTCACATGCACAACAGAGGCCCTGCTACAGCTCTGTTTGTCAAATAGTTCGATGACTTCTTTGTCAGCTTCATTGGAGTCGCACACTATCCTGACAATGGAAGGCTTCTGCATAGCCTTCTAACCAGTACCATTAAGCACATGGAATACGGGATAAGTGCGGTTGATAAGGTAACAACCTGGACCTTCCTTGATTGCTGGCGCCAAAATAAAAAGTTTGTGGTTAGGTTTGGTTTGCTGGAGGAAAATTACGTTTTGCACACTACCGTAATTACCGTTGATCGATAGGAGCGTCAGAGTCGAGAAATAGGACTGCCACATATGGCAGACCCAAGGAACTACCATAATTCGAAAAGAGAGCGAACATATTTTCAGTGGCAGATGTTATTGGTTTTTGTGGAATAGTAGTTTTGGAAGTATGATACCCCAAACCACATTCTATAGATAATTATTAATAACATGTTCAATATTGAAAGTTATACCATTCTACCTCTGCATTTCACGTTAGCTATATGTCTGCGATCTTATTCCATTTACAACTATGTTCTGTACATATTTAGATTGTATATTCGGCATGTGAATTGTAATGGGATTTCGCGTTGTTTATGTAGTGGACTTGTGGAATTAATTGTAACTCTACAAGTCCACCTCATAAACAATAGGAAATATAGTAATTCATATAAATAAATGACGAATACATACAGATAATTGTCTGTAGAAGTAAACCGGTGTAAGTGGAACCTCTATATTTAGGAGTTTGACTTTAATATGTGATTACTCACTGAATGTAGGTTCAATTTTATTTAAATTTCTTCAAGTGGACTAAATCTCAGTATCTAACTGAAGTACAAATATGAGAAGAACACAGTTTACGGTTGTTATTCGGGAATGAAAACATATTTTGTGAGCTCTAGGTTACACTTGCTCCATGTCTTGTGGAAGAGGAACCGACAAACTCTTTCAGCCAAATAAATTACCTAAATGTCAATGGGGTTAAGTGGGAATTGAAGAATGCAACGTACTTTAAATTCCTATATATCACAGATGGCGCGCTGCGTGTTCGTTATAGAAGAAATGAATGTAGCCAGTTTGTCGGTGTTCTGATTTCGAAGTAGGCTTGTACCAGAAGTCCTGTTTCAAACTGTTTCACACTTAAGCAGGCCTCTAAAACTTACTCTTCACACAAGACATCAGAGTACAGTGTTACTGTATGCTTAATTGTAACATTCTTCTTGGATTATCTTATCGTGATAGCGTTTGGGAGTGGAAAGTGAGTCAGTGGATTATATTTTCATTCGGAGATAAAGAGTGCTTTTGCACCGTACAAAGTCCATTGCCCACAACAGTGTATTTAATCTCATGACGATGCAGTGTTACAGTTTTGCTTAAATATACGTCCCTAGTAACATAACTCAAAAACCATACTATAAATAATTATACCAAACTGAAACTTTTGTACAAACGGATGGAATTAAAACTTATGGCAAAATCACAAAACTGTGACATAAAATATTCCACATAAAAAAGAATAATGCTACAGCTTAAAGTGTTCTGTTATAGTTCTCAAGTTAATACATGTGTAACATTTTCTAAATGTGGTTTCAGATAAGCCAGGAAGCCAGAATTAAATACTAAAAACCACCTGGGGAGACGAATGAGTGCCATTTAAATCGCTGCTTGGGGGTGTTTAATTGTTCAGAATCACCAATATCTTCTTTTTTCTTGGTTGTTTTCTTTTTCCTGTCTTTCACACGTTTAACTCACAGTTTCCTTTATTATTTCCCTTACCTTTCGTGATGTTATTACTTCTTCAGAAATTATGATGGGGTAAATAACATTTTTTTGACATGCTTCAACGCTTTGTGGCTTTTTCAGATGGCTTATGCGTTCTTTTGAAGCGGATTAAAAAAATCATCATCAGGAACTCCTCCTGTGAATGGTGTGGGTATTTTGTTTTCCTTGACATACCAGCCTATCTTCTCCAGAACTTCTTTTCTGGAGACGCTGAAGCCCCATTTCTCCATCAACTTAAGACATTCTGCAATTATTCCGCTTCATGGAAGAGGAGAGCAGTTGGCCGACCCATCGTTTGGCTTTGTACCCCTCTCAATCCCTTCACATGTTTAAATCATGTAGCTTTAGGTATTTTATAAAGCTTTGCACCCATATATAATATCATCCAGCCACTTTTCACATTCTCCACGTCAGTATTTGTCTTCTTTCGAATAAGAAGGGGCGAACGTTTTGCGTTTGAATGTACGCACCATATCTGCCAGATATGCTGTGAAAAAAATATCGCCAATAGGAACAACGATAAGAATAAAGATTAGATATGTGACCGTTCTAAGTATTGGGTAATAGTAAGTTACTCTTACCCCACGTGACGATTTTGTCCAGGAAAGTGGACCCCACACAGCTTTTAGGTATAAAAACATAGTACTTGTATGACACTTATTAGTATATCTTAAAGTAATAATTAACCCCTACCCTCCTAACGTGGAGAATATGGTGAGCTAATAAGGCCAATAGATGGCGGCTGGGATTTAACTCGGCTTTTAAAGGGTTAACCCTTTAAACACCGAGTTAAATCCCACCTGCCATTTGTTGGCATTATAAGGAGCTCACCATATTCTCCGCGTTAGCAGGATAAGGGTTAATAAATACTTACTGCTAATATACCGCCCCCCCCCCCTCAAAAGTGAAATATTCCATATGTTCCAGTAAATCCACGGATTACCCTTGGTTGCACAACGATGAAAAACTCCGCACATCTACGCGCCCAAACATCCACTATTCAAATGACCGCGAAGCGGGTCGGGTCCTTTACAGGCACGTTCTAGAATATGGTACAGTATAAATCGGGTAGACGGCGCCACTTCAAAAATAGTGTCATATGAGATACCAGGCTCCACTTGCCCCGAATTTACACTTACCCCGTTCATCTTACATATTACAATGTAAAAGAAATAAGATCTCAGTACGTCATGAAAATGAAACGCAAATGCTTGTTTAATCATGTAATCTAAATTTCTCTACGTCTTATAAAATGTGCAATATACACGGAATTGAAGTTGTATTAACGACTAGCAGAAATCTTTCCTCTGTAGAATTACAGGAATAGTAATCGATTGTGTAATCGAGTGTAAAACGCATAGTACTCGGGAGTACCGGTTGTGGCGCCAATGTCCCAACAGGGCGGCATCAATGGATTGCGGTACAAGTAGCCACGTTGCCACTGATAAGCATGGTCTTACTAATCTGAATTCTGATACATGGTCTTATTTGCTTCGCATTAATGGATGGCAGAGCAGATTGCCTTGTTTCTGCGAATTAATAATGCGATTGGCGTGGGGCAGCTGTATTTGCGAGTTGGAACAACGACAGTTTTCATCTGGGCGGTTGGAGAGCATTATCTGGATTGGTGGTCGTCACAATCGGAGAGTTCGAGTATAGTAGACAGAGTAAGTACAAAGGACTTGTGCTCTGTTTCTGTAAGTTACAGCATGGTGTTAACGTTTACTTCAAGTAGAGTGACACTGGAAATATGGTGTGTAGCACTGTCATGGATTGAAATGGGCATGTTGTAATACAGGAACTGAATGACACATAAAAGCTTCTTTTATAAAGTAATTGTGATTAATGGATGACAACATATGCCTGATGAATAAATATTCAGAGCGGTATTAGGCAGCTGTCAGGAGTTTGGTCTATAAAGCATAGCCAACTTTATGCCAGCTTCTGTTCACTAGGTAACATATTTCGCTACAATATATATGTACACCATCATTACTACAGATATTACATATACTAATACCATAAAATACCTGATGCAGTAGATGGAATACACAGTTTATCACTTATATAATTCTGCTTTTAGGGGCCAATATGTATATGTATACAAAGATACAGGCCTGCTGACATATTTATTTGTGTCACAACTGACTAAATTCACTCTCTCAGACTTTACTACACAGTCGCTATAGTAACACTTTTAACTTTTCTGCTGTGGTTATGTTAGAGTTTTGGTTATGCCAGTTTAATGGAAGCATCATAGCTTGAGGGTTATGTTTGTCATCTTGGACTAAGTTTTTGTTTGGTTGTTGGGATTTAATATATGTAGAATTAGGTTTGGGTAGGTTCATTGGGTGTTGTTTGTTCCAATTTAAGATCGGTATGTTAGGTTAGGGGTTCTGTTATTTGTCACTGTCTCACTTTTTTGTCTCTCATTTTGGTATATCAGCCTGGCGTTTGAATTGCACCAAACCTATGGGCCCCAATAGCGATGTTGTTCAGTGAAGAATATTTGTGAGAATAGATGGCAGATGGGCTGAAGAAATGAGGTGACAGGGTGTCAGTCAGGCTGTGGTGAAAATAGTAATGAACCCGTGTGTTCTGTAAGAGGCAAGGAATTGAATGAGTAGCTGAGGATTTGTTAGCTTATTGGGAAAGACTGTACTCCATGACATTGATTGTTATTCATTTTAGTGATTTTGGAGTTGTAATGTTGAGAATGTACAAAGCAGCTATAGTATTATCAGCGTTGAAGAGTGTGTACTGTTCCTTTTCATGACAAGAGTTCACTTTAATATTATGTTGGTTTTACAGAGCTGCACAGATTCTCTGCAAATACTGCCAGAATCACTTCTGAAGCATTTCCAACATCATCTGATGGTACATATGACGTCGGTAATATAAAGTTTGACATAGATATAAAAGAGGAGGAGGATGTGAATGTGGAAACAGAAGGTAATATGTAGTGAGGAAGGAAAGTGCATAGATACAAAAGACGAGTAAGGCTTACATAGTGAGGAGGAAGAGTAAGAGAACGAGGACATGGATATACAAGAAGACGAGGACATAGAAATAAAAGAAGAGGTGAGAATGAGGGTACAGTGTAACATTTTATGAAATAAAGGCTGAAACAGGTTAGATGATTTGTATGTCTGCATGTCTGTTATTAGACCCAATTGAACAGTATTTAGAAATATCAGTTATCTTTGGCTTATCCATATGTACAGCCTCTGCAAAGAAGTGCAGTGTTCAGAATGGAAATGTGTTACTGGAATGTTTGTTTTTTGGGTGGGGGATTCTAATAATAAGTTTCGTCTGCAAATAATTGCAGAGAAGATGAAAATATGTTCTTATCTCCATGTAGGAAAATGTTCTTATCTGCGGGATATTTCCTAACGTTTAGACCGATTTCAAGTGCGTGTACTGTAGAATTTACTTCATCTGGCACCCACGGGACTGGAGAGGTGCCTAATTATTAAACATTCTGTTTGTCACACAGTACCTCTGCTGGCCTAAGTTGTTACAGGTATTTTTTTTTCTTGTGTTTCTTTATAATGTAGAAGGTCTATAATCCAATCTTGTGTGGTACTGTAATGTCACTGTGGCTTGTAGCGCTACCAGGCTTCCTAATTATTTCCAGTGTGTCTGGAATTGTTAATGTTATGTGCCATGTGGTTCCAGCAACTGCTTGTTTACATATTTTGGATTCTTTGGGAGCCATTTTAATAGCTCATTGTGCTTCATGAAGTCCAGATTACAAATTGTGAAATCACAGTATCAGTACGCATACTGGAATGTACTGACACCAGAGCTGCTGTTATGGGGGGATATTTTCCTTACCTGCTGAATAACAGAAATTTTTGGACTGTGAACATCATATTAAAGGAACTGTGCTGTATGTCTGAAGATCTCTGAGATGTATTAATAATAGAATTGTAATTAGTTGTATGGGGCTTTAATTTCCCCAGAAAACAGTGGTTCTCCTTCTGCTAGAGTGTGTTGCTGCATATACTGGTTTAAATGGCCACTCTGCGTGACAAATTGCAGTTTTTCTTTTAGAATGGTGCTGTAAATCCATGAATGATAGAGAACAAATTTTGTGTAAGATCTGATCACCTGAATGCTGCATTAAGAAGTGGTATGACAAACCTAAATTTTATGGTTGCCTCTGCAAGAAGTGTGGACAGTGGCCAAAGTGAAGCAGTGACTTTGCTTTACCTCATAACTTGGAAAAGCACTCAGACGTACAGAGTGAAAACACAGTATTCAGAGCATTAAGATTCTCACCACTGACCTAAACCTCCATTTACTTAGCAGATAGCTCTCTGCTTCGTTTATTGTTTCTTAGACCCCTGAGCATTTTATCAGGCTGTCCTATTATTAACATATGTGGTTGCCAGCAAGATATGAAGTTGTTGTGAATTGGACCCATGGCACATCATACACATACCAAATTTTATTACTCCAAACTTCTTACCTATCTGTCTTATGATAATGGCAGCTTTAGCAATATTTCAGGCATTGATTTGGGTGGGAGTGGATATAGGCAATTTCTTAGTTGACTTAGGTGTTAGAAACATTTTAGACACAAAAATTACATGGTCTGGGAACATGCTGGTGTCTGGCTGGATGGCTGGCTGTCTTTCTGTTTCGTTGCATTACTATAACGGACTGAATGCTGTAATGGATGGAAAAGTGCACGTAGAGAAACTGGAATTGAGTGACACATAAAAGCTTCTTTTGTATCGTGGTTGTGATTTAATGGACGAAAACATAAGTGTGATTAATAATTATACAGAGCTGTATTATGCAGCTGTCAGCAGTTTGGCGTATAAAGCACAGCAATCTGTATAGTGACTTATGTTCACTGTGTAACGTACAGTCATGCACCAAGTAACGACGTTTCGGTCAACGGTGGTCCCATAATATTGTAATACTATAATATAATATAATATTTAACATTGTGTTACAATTGCCTACAGCATTCAGTACACATTTGTAGCCTAGGAGCAATAGGCTATACCATATAGGCTAGCTGTGTAGTAGGCTGTACTATCTAGGTTTGTGTAAGTAGACTCTGTAACATACGTGCAATAATGAAATTGCCAAATGACACATTTCTGCAAGTTTATCCCTGTTGTTAACTGATGTGTGACTGTATGTGGCCTGTTCATAAAGTATCTGACCTTTGGCCGGGAAAAATACATTTATATGCGTGGAGGTCTGCAACCCTAATCCCCTTCAATATAGTCTCCTAGTGATTGAACACAATTCTCCCAGACGTTCCTCCATTGTTCGAAGCATTTCTGGAATGCCTCTTTGTTAATGGAATACAGCTTGGCCGTTGTGTTTTGTATAATGTCGTCTCGTGACTCAAATTGAGTCCCTTTCAGCTGCATTTTTGGGTGGGAGAACAGCTACATATCGCAAGGAGCCATGTTGGGAAAGTAGGGAGCCTGTCGAACCACAGGAATATTGTGTTTGGCGAGGAAAGTTTGAATCAGTTGCGAGGAATGAGCGTTGCGTTTTCATGATGCAGCTGCCATGTTCCTACTACCTACAGATCGGTCTCTTCCGTCGCACAGCATCATGAAGGCGAAGAAAGACTTCCATGTAGTATTCTTTGTTAATGTTTTGGCCTTGTGGTGCGTACTTGTTTTGCTCCACTGCACAGGAGTAAAAAAAACGGTCACCATCTCTTTGATGTTGCTGCGCACTTGCCTGATCTTTTTTGGCCTTGGGTATGTTGAATGTTTCCACTGTGATGACTGCGCCTTGGTTTCCAGGTCATACCTGTAAACCCACTACTCATCGCCAGCGGTCACAATGTTCAGGAACTCAAGGTCACTGTTTGTGTAGTCCAGCAGGTCCTGCGAGACTTCCAGATGGAGTTGTTTCTGCTGCATCATTAGCAGGTTCAGCATTAATTTCGGCGAAACTCTCCGCATGGCCAAATCATCGGTTAAAATGGAATGCACTGAACCAGTGCTTATCCCCACCTCCTTGCAAGTTCTTGGACGGTGACACAATGGTCCTGCATGAACAAAGTCCGCACTTGGTCAATCAGCTCATCATTTTGGCTTGTTGAGGGCCTACCTGGAATGAGTGTTGCTCTCTACCGATATGTGGCCGCCTTTGAATCGGTTGTACCACTCCTTATTTTGTGTGATGCCCATGGCATCATCGCCGAAAGCCTGCTGAATCTTCTGAATGTTTTCCACTAGGCTATCGCCAAGCTTCTAGCAAAATTTGATGCTGCTTGTGTCATTTTCCCAGAAAGTAACAATGCAACGTGCACTGCATATACATTCTCAAACACAAGCTGGCTACACGCGACTGACGCTGCTGCTGGCGGAAAAAAATCTGCATATGCGCATGAAGGTACCCTCCACCTCCCTACCAAATCACACCTCCCTTGCTTCATTAGTTTCCACGAAAAAAAAAAACACATCAGATACTTTCTGAACAGACCATGTATTTCTCTATAAGATATGTACCCCATCATTTTTACAGATATTACATATACTAACACCATTAAATAACTGATACAGACACTGGTTTTTTTTGAAGGTTATAACTTTAATTTTTTAAAATTATTTGATGTAATTGTTTAATTTTATAGAATACCTTTTATATTGTAAATGCTTTTATATGTGTAACAATCAAAAGCCTTTATATGTAAGGCCAAAATGTCTTCCATTAATCATTTTTAACTGTATTTAAACTACAGGTATATGGTTTCCTTTTCTACTTCTCACATAAAGAGCCTGATGATGACTAGTTTGTAGCTGAAACATGTAGCTGCCATTTATAATTGGTACATTGCAGTTATGCATGGATGGGAAAAGTTTCTGCTCTTATTATGTATTCTAGAGGCACAGTGGAGATATCACATCATAAACAAACATGATATAGGTGATACATTGTTTGAAATTTTGGAAAGGTGGGGAACATGAACTATTTTGGGTTGAGATTAAGGGACAAAAATTGCAGAATTAAGAAATTGAAAGGAAATTAATTTGGAGAAACGCTCACTACAGCTTCACAATGTTTCGCTCTTCCTCCTTTCTGATAACATTAAAATTGAAATATGAAAGTGTGTGTGTTTACATAGTATTTTTGTAACTATGGGTGTGACACTTGGTCTCTGACATTGAGGAAAGACTGTAGACTGGGTTTGGCAACAGTGCTGATTAGGTCTTAGACTCTTATGGCTGAAATTAATAGGCAGTTGGAAAAAAAACTGCTTAATGTATAGCTTCATAAATTGTACCTGCCACCACATATTCTATATTCTTAGAATTAAGGAAAGAAAGGAAAGAATGTGAGTGTCTTGGTTATGTAGAATGAATGTAACATGGGACATGTGTACAGGATTATCAGAAATCCATAATCATAATGAACAATCAACTTGGATTTTAGGAGCCTATATGTGTATGTATACCAAGCTACAGACACAGTGACATATCCGTTGCTGTAACGGATGACTAAATTCAGTCTATGAATGTTTACTAAACTGTCATTGAATACTATTAACATTTCTACAGTAGTTGTTTGGGTTTTGGTTGTGCCAGTTTAATACAAGCACCTTATGTTTCAAGTTGTGTTTGTCATATTCAACTTAGTTTTTTTCTTTGGTTGTTCACATTTAATATATGTGGTTTAGGATAGGGTTGGTGAAGTTTGAGGTTTTAGTTTCATTGTGTGTTGTTTGTGCCAATTTAAGATAAGTACGTTCAGTTGGGGGTTCTGTTATTTGTCAGTTTCTCACTTTTTATGTCCCTCATTTTGGTGTGTCAGCATGGTGTTTAAAATGCACTATACTTATGGGCTCCAATAGTGATGTTGTTCGGTGAAAAATATGTGTGAGAAAGATGGTGGATTGGCTGAAGAAATAAGGTGAGAGGGTGTGAGTCAGGCTGTTGTAAAAGTAGTAATGAACCTGTGTGTTCTGTTAAAGACAAGAAATTGAATGAGTAACTGAGCGACTGTTGGCTTCTCAGGAAAGACTCTTCTCCATGACATTGATTGTTATTCATTGTAGTGATTTTGGCAGTTAGAGTGTTGAGAATGTGCAAAGCAGCTGCAGTATTATCAGCTTGATGAAATTTGGTACTGTTCCTTTTCATGTGATGTTGGTTTTACAGAGCTGCACAAATTCTCTGCAAGTCATGCCAGGTTCATCTTGTGGAGCATTTCCATCATCATCTGATAGTACAGATGACATTGGTACTATGAAGTTTGAGGAAGACATATATATAAAAGAGGAGGAGAAGGTGAATGTGAAAGCAGAGAATGGCATAGTTAGTGAGGAAGAGGAGTGCATAGATATAAAAGATGAGGAGGGCGTACATAATGAAGAGGAAGAGGAAGAGGACATGGGTATAGAAGAAGAGGAGGATGTTGATATAAGAGAAGAGGTGAGTTGTGAAGATACATTGTAACATTTTATGAAATAAACACTGAACCACATTAGATAATTTATATGTCTGCATGTCCATTTTAGACCCACTTCAACTGTAGCTAGAATTGTCAGTTGTCTTTTTCATATCCATATGTACAGCCACTGTAAACAACTACACTTTTGGGAATGAAAAGATTTTACTGGGGATTTGTGGGGTGACTTGGGTAGGGGAAATTTATAATAAGAAGTTTGGTATGTGAATAATTGCAGAGAAGATGAGAATATGTTGTTATCTCCATATAAGAAAAAATCCTTATATTCGGGATGTTTCCTAAAGTCTAGACCGAATTTAAATGCTGGTGCAGAAAACTTTATTTACTCTGGCACCCATGTGACCGGAGATGTGCCAAAGTATTAAGTATTTCATTTATCAAACTGTATCTGTACTGACCTAAGTTCTTACAGGCAATTCTTTCCCCTGTGTTTCTTTATAACATAGATGGTTAAAAATATATAATGTAATATATAAATTATATATATCCAGATTACAAATGTGAAATCACAATATCAGTATGCATACTAGAATGTACCCACACCAGGTCTTCTGGAATTGTGGACTATTTTCCTCAACTGCTGAATTATAAGGATTTCTGGAGCATCAGCTCCATATTATAGGAACGGGACTGTATTTCTGATGCTCCCTGAGATGTATTAAAAATTGAGTTGTGATTTATTATAGGGGTCTTATATTTCCCCAGAGAGAAGTGGTTCTCCTTGTGCTAGAGTGTGATGCTACATGTACCAGTTTAAATGGTCACTTTGCTTCAAAATTTGCAATGTCGGTTCTAGAATGGTGCTACAAAGCCATAGGTGATAGAGAACAGGATTTGTGAAGGTACTGACTGCCTGAAGGCTGCATTACAAGGTGGTATGACAAGTGTACAGGTTATGGTTGCCTCTGCTAGAAGTGTGGACTGTGACAAAAAGTGAAGCAGTGGCATTGCTGTGTCTTGTATCTTGGCCAAGAACTCTGACATACATAGTGAAAATACAGGATTTAAAACATTATGATTCTCACCACTGACCGGAATCTGCATTTATTTAGCAGACAGCTCTCTGCTTCATTTACTGTTTCTTAGGTCTCTAGCATTTTGTCAGGCTCTCCTGTTATTAACATATTTGGTTACCACCAAGATATGAAGTTGTTGTGAATTGGACCCATGGCATATAATCCACATACTAGGTTTTATTACTCCTAGCTTCTTACATATCTGTCTTATGATTATGGCAGCTTTAGCAGTATTTCAGTCATTTATTTGAGTGGAAGTGGGAATAGGCAAGTTCTTAGTTCACTTAGGTGTTACAAACATTTTAGACACAAACATTACATGGTCTGGGAGCATGCTTGTGTCTGGCTGGCTGACTGTCTCTTTTGTTGGATTACTGTAACAGATTGACTGATGCAATAGATTGAAAAGTGCACATAGAGAAACTGGAACTGAGTGACACATAAAAGTTTCTTTTGTATCATGAATGTGATTTGATGGATGAAAAAATAAGTGTGATGAATAAATGTACAGAGCTGTATTATGCAGCTGTCTGGAGTTTGGTCCATAAAGCACAGCAAAATGTATGTCAACTTCTTTTCAATAGATAACTTATTTCCCTATGAGATGTTGTATATGCCATCATTTTTACAGATATTACATATAGTAATACCATTAAATACCTCATACAGTAAATGGAATACACAGTTTATTGCCTTACATAAGAAGGCACACAATATCCGCTTAGCATCTCAGCGTCGTAATTGCCCGCACCTGTTGCCAACTATCTGTAGTGTAACTAGTCTAGAATACTGGCCTTCGTTGAAAGTTTTGACTTTCATTTTCTTTAAATTATTTGAATTAATTGTAGAATACCTCTTATATTGTAAATGCTTTTGTATGTGTAACAATCATATACCTTTATATGTAAGGCCGAGATGTCTTCCGCTAATCATTTTTCACTATATGTAAAGTACAGGTATGTAATATCTTTTATACTCCTCACATGAACAGCCTTATGAAGGCTACTTTGCAGCTGAAACATGTAGCTGCAGTTTATAATTGCTACATTGCAGTTGTGCATTGATGGGAGAAATTTCTGCTCTTGTTATGTATTCTAGAGGCACAATGGGGATATCACATTATAAACAGACATGATCTAGCTAATACAGTAAAATGTTGCTGTAACGAACGCCATTATAACGAAATGTTCAGAATTGCGAAATTATTTTTAGGCCCTTTCCCTTTTCCCTATTTAATGTGTGTTAAAACATTTCATTTTAACGAATTTAGAACTTTCAGTATAACGAATTATTCGCCTTTTGCATATGTTTAACTTCATTTTTTCAAAATATAATTGCAGTTCATCCTGTTTTATAATATAAATATTTTTGCATTATTTTATTATTCAGACGATATGGTAGCCATTTTCCGTACATGTACGCAATTGGTCGAGCAGGATATCGATTTGAAAGTAACCAATAAGCTTTGTGCATCTTCCAATGCAAGAAGTCACGCTATTGGCTGAGTAGGATCGCAAAGTTTACAATCAACCAATGAACGTTACGATTTCATATCTCTAACTTACTACCCTATTTCGTTTATTCACGTCGCATTACGCGTTGATTGTTTGTCGTTCATCCGTAAAGCAACGTGTTTATTAGTGTGCCTGTTAACTTTGTACCATTGCCAATATGGATAAAAAGAAGCAACAGCAGTTTTCTTTAAAAGAAAAATGCGAAATACTTCTGGAAATGGAGAAAGGAGGAAAGAAAGGAGGGATAGTGAAGAAGTATGGAATTAGCCCTTCAACACTATCTACTTTTCTAAAACAGAAAAGTAAGGTAGAACAGAATTTTGATGCCGATGCCCTTGGCCCACAGCGAAAGAAGATGAGGACAGCAGACTACGAGGAGGTGGACAAAGCTGTTTATACGTGGTTTGTTGAAATGCGGGC
>Ga0136643_10009444_pt1 | contig 14351 bp, 3 predicted proteins | sample TergutLab28metaG_FD_96883 | JGI IMG/M metagenome (GOLD analysis project Ga0136643, IMG submission 96883) | Labiotermes labralis P1 segment gut microbial communities from Petit-Saut dam, French Guiana - Lab288 P1 (version 3) (version 3) | ecosystem: Host-associated > Arthropoda: Insects >... | reverse complement strand
TTTAGGTACCAGCTTACCGCGTGATCATACTTCTTTAGGTACCAGCTTACCGCGTGATCATACTTCTTTAGGTACCAGCTTACCGCGTGATCATACTTCTTTAACGCGTGTTGCGTAAGTTTTCTAAAAAGCTAGCAGCCACGTCAAAATTGTAGGCGTCAGAGCGGTGACAGAAAGCAAATTTCAAACTAGTGATCCGCTGTAAAAAAAAAGATCATCATGACTACTTGATAACCAGTTTGTGTACCTCTGTGTGTAACAATTCAGCTAAATAATATTTAATAACTCATTTCCTTCCTCACATAAATCAATTTGCTTCTGAATTACGGGGGTCAATCAGCTGATAGTTTCGTCAACTATCGCTGCTTGCGAGATTTCAGGCTTCTGCCGCTTTGCAGGCGAGGTATTCGCTCTTCTGAGTTGTTACACAGCGTAGGTTGGCAGTTGTTTACTGACGTTTCAGGATAGTCCGTAAACAACTACCAATATACGAAGCGTAACAACCCGGAAGAGCGAAGATTTGATTAGGATTTGTTATGGCAATGATACGAACACCAATAAATAATCTGTATGTGGAAAAATCAGTTTATAAGCCGGAGGTAAGTGTACTGTGCTTTAAAGGGTTCACCGAGCCATCGCACCGTATCAAAGATTTCCAGTCTTATAGTTTGAAGGACATTCAGTGATACTGACCTTCTGATATTTATACAGGACACTTCAAAATTAGGGGTACCGCGGTAGCACAGTGGTTAAGGTGCTGTGCTACAAATCGGAAGGTCGCTGGCTCGATCCCAGCTGGTGTCAGTGGATTTTTCATTGACATAAAATCCTTCCGATCGCACTATTGTCCTGGGGTCGACTCAGCCTCTAACAGAAATGAGTACCAGGAGTATTTCCTGGGGGTAAAGTCGGCCGGTGCGTAAGGTTGACAACCTACCATCATCCTGTGCCGTTGTTACGAAATCTGGGAACCTTAACTTCCGGGAACCCTCTGGGCCTGTCCAGGCCTGTAATGGGACTGCTTTGCTTTACTTCAAAATTAGGGATGTCTGAGCAGATATACCATTCTGAGGAAATGGTATCAAGTTTTTCCCCAAAACATAGAGGAGCAAATGTTTTCAAATGCACTGGATCCTCTAAGAAAATGTCTTGAAAAACAGCAAAAACCTATAGCAGAGTTACAATTCAGAATTCACGTATGTTGTGCAGATTTTTAAGGAGAGAAAAATAATTTCCAACACGCTATAATAATTTTCACTAAAATATAGACATTAATTTTACAGTTATGGGTATCCTATAGGCATCAAACCCCCTCCTCGTGTCTTCATAATCAAATTAAATACGAAATCCTGGCGACACGGTAGTTTTTCTGTGTCTATGTCTTTATGTTTTTCCTAATCTTGCCTATTTTCAAAACAACACCTTCACAAACTCTGCTACTTCCAGTCCCTAATTATTGCTGTAGAGATCATGGCCTATGTTTTGGAAGCACTTCATTTTTCCAGGGACGAATGAAGTCCTTGAAGTATTTTTAGTAATTTATTTATCACAAATCAAACACAGTAACCAGTTCTGTAGACAACACATACGTCACTTTACTTGAGCACGAAGACCAGACGAACATGTCACGCAATGCGCACATCTGACACAATTACAACGCTGATTATATCTCGCGCACGGAACATGGGCAACGCAAATTACTGTCAGATTTTAATTCGTGACGAAATTGCATACAAGTTAAACTTCAAAATGAATGATCTTTGGCAACCACAAAATGGAAAATTCCTTTGGCAGTAATTGTGTGCGTGTTGAACCGAATTGTAAATGACAATGTGATATCGTAATGCATAATTGTAACTGTGATACTGCGTATAGGACTTCGCCTATCAGGCCGAACTCAGTAAATATTTCTCTTTCTGGTTTGTCTGCGGACGAGGAAGGATCGTGTCCCCGAAACGATGTGTGTGTGAGCTATTGTCAATGCAAAATAATGGGAGATCAAACATCCGAAACTTCGCGAGTTTTCTTAACCGAAGATGATGCTGGATGTCTACAATTTCAGTCACTATATGACCGCGTACCATAATAAGAGTCGTCGTTTCAAGTTGAAATACAATGGACTAACGGATTGTGTAAATATTGATTTTAAGATTTTATTTACTCTTATTTATTTATAGCTTATTTAGGGCCCCTCACGACTAGTTAGACTATTTAGGACTGAGATGTAGAAACAGAAATAAGCAGTAAATTTCAAAGGATGTAACATGATTTGGCTGTGGCCTTCTTTAACCGTACTTTTCAGGTATTAAGAGGAGGGACTAAGAAAACTTTGAAACACTTGTCAGAACAGACGATTTTCGGAAACAGGTTTCAAACTGGGACTTCCCACATACAAAGGAGGGCTAGCCACTCCACTATGTCACTCGATGGAAGTGTTAAAATTGGTGCTCCTCTACCTACCCACTTATTCGGAAACAGGTTGCAACATAATACATTGGCCCTGTGCCATCTTGTGTTTGTGCCTTCCTGCGGCTTACAAAATTCGTAACTTTTTAATGTGTACAAACAGATATTAGATCTACTGCGTGACCTTCTTACGAGAAGAAGGTGTCAGGCTGCGAGGTCATACCACTCAATTACCTTACGAATAACTAACTTATGTTCTTCAGGTACTCCTGTGATGGAACAGACCCCGAAGTTGATAAGACTTTACAATTCAGGGTGTGTGGAATATTGCTTCTTTCAGGAAATATATACAAAATCAGGCACACTAGAGTGCACACTGTCAGCGACTGACCCACATCTGCCGTCTTAAAAGCAAAGATCGTATTGAAACTTCACAACGAAAGTAAAATAAGAACTGGAGTTATGAACATGAAACGTAGGCATTCTTTTTGTAGATTTTTTTTCGTCACTAGCATTTTTGGTATATCCGTGTACCTCTTCAACTAAAATGATGATAATTATAATGATGATAAATCTTGGGACAGAGATAGCTTATGCTGTATCGTAACTGGACATAGAGTGGATAATGTATGAATACGGAACCCATCCAACTTCCAATTTAGTGTGTAAGGGAGTGGAATGCGCTTTGCCCAGTGGTAAAGGGGCCGAGAAGTGAAGAAGCGAAGTTAATAATGAGTGGAGCTATACATCCACTCCCTCATATGTCTTCTAGGCGTGTGCAGAGAGAATTTCACAAAACCGAGTCCCTTTGAAATCATACCAATACAGACCACAAGGAAGGAGAACAATTGGAAGACCGAAGAAGCGTTGACGCGAGCAGCTGTAACTCTGGAGACGGAACGGATCAAAGGGTCCAATCCTTGATGTTTATGATTATGATGATTAAAATTACAATAATTTAATTTCTTAATTTCCCACTGACACAGAAATGCGAATATTGGCGCTTAGAAGACCCAACCTCGTCACATGTGGTGTTACGAAGAAAGCAATGCAACTTCCATCACGACTGCACCAATAACGGTAATAGTGCAAATTGTGGTGAGTGTTAGTGGGGTGCAGGTTATGCTCGGGTCAATATACAGTCCACTAGCTATCTTCCCCTACATCGGTAAGTTCCCAAATGGACTCTCAATCCTCCCAAACCCTCGAATACCAGAGGTGCAATGGTCAAGGCGATGCAGGCAGGCGCCCAACCCCAAACTGTTCACACTCCATCCTAGCAGGGCTCTGGGGTTGCACTGGGGCAGGTATAGTCACAGGCACAAACAACGGAGCTGAACTTTCTGACAAGTTAATTGGCTTCGGCAGACTTAATGTTTACGATAATAAAATGACAGTAAATGCGCAAATATATTTTAAAGAATCTAATGAGAGTTGAATAACCCAATTAATAAAGTGAAATGCCACCGCCTGAAAAATGAGATTTCGGTTTGCGTGAGGAATAGAAATTTTTTCTTCGCCGCTCTGATCGGTTCTTTTGGGCCTGCCAGGTTAGGTTTAGACAGCCGGAAAGCCAAGATGAATATTTGAGTTGTTCTAGCGAGAAAGTTAAAGAAAGTTCAGCATTTTACCGCTTCCTCCATAAATGTGATCAGGCATGCGTCAAACGTGATTCCACTGCAGTAGGAAAACTTGCTATACTTCTTCTAATGGCACAACTAGTAAGATAAGCATTTAGTGATGATTTCTTTTCGAATAAACTTGTCCTTAATTTCCTGTGTATCTTTTCGTTATGTATTTGTCCACAACCACAACCTGCACGAACAATGAAGAAACTCGAGGAGCAAAATCCCATTTGAGAACACATTCAAAAAATTACGAAACACGAAGATCTGCCATTTGTCCCTATTTAGAGCCACCTGAATCCAGTTCACAAGCTAAACCAATATTCATTGAACACCCATTTAATATTATCACCCATTACGTTCACCTTCTAATTGTTCTCTTTCCTTCAGATTTTTTGACTAAAATTATCTACGCATGTCTTTGCCCCATCCTTTCCATCCACTTTGATTTGATTAATGGTAATATATTTGATAAAAATTAGGAAGTATGAAGTTCCTCTTTACGTAATTTTCTAAAGTCCTCGGTTAACAAACCTATAATGCAAGAAAAACAATCTAAAATAATGCAATAATCAATCATCAAACACAAAAATATATTTGTGTTTGATGGTCCATTATTGGTTAATTTTTTATTACTACTACAGTGGGATGAATCACTTTGATATTGGACAATATATCTGCTTACAAATCATCTGGGCATCGCTCAAATATAAAACTCCACCAACCTTAAAATGATTCATCGTCTTTATGGTAAGGACAATAAGAATGCAAATAAATTTAGTCAAGCACAGCAGTTGTCTATTCCAGTGCTGTTATATTCTTGGTCAAACCAATGATGGCCGATCAAGCGGAAAAGCTTTGATGAAATAACACTGGAATAAACAGCTGTTGTTTTTGAATGGTTTTTTAAATCCTCATCAATATGCTGAGTCTTGTAAGTTTTTGTTGAATAGACAAGCCAGCCTGTCCAATTCCAAAATTTATTTGTGAAACTATGAACCTTAGGACATTCAACAAGACTCCGTGATTACTGTATCAACCCATCGCAATGCTTGTGTTAACACACGGCCCCCCCCCTTCCCCGCCCCCTCCGAAAAACAAAAACAGTGTCTCGAGTTGGACTTGAATCCAAGTTCCCAGTATTGAACAGTCGAAGACAGCACATGCCGTAAAGTTCTGGGACACAGCCCGTATAGAATTAAGTCGAGTTGAAACGAATCGGAGTTACTATGACACAGAACTTCAGTTTCGCTTGACTCAAGTCATGCACTGTGACACATATGCCGGAATGATAAACGGAAATATGCGTCTGCCTTTGCAGCATCATGATGCAGTGCCTCTCTGTTCAGTTCCGGTAACAATCCTGCAGCCTTTCGCTTCTCGGCCAGTATGTGCGATATGCTGGGTGAGCAGTGGATTAAATATATTAATTCGAATTACTTCCAAACCATCATTCTTTCTCGATCGGCCTTTTGTCAGTCAGGGGCCCACAAATCTTCCAGACATGCCGCAGATACGTCTATATTCTAGGCGCTAGAAGGGTCACAAACAGCAATTTTCTTACTGATGGCACAAAATCCAACAGTGACGTATAAACGTCACTTTCATCTGGCGCTTTCTGTTCGGTGCATGTGAACTGATAGGCATTTTTGAACGTAAGGAAGAAACCACAATAATTTACTGAAAGTACTGGTCACCACTGTACACAATTTAGTCGCCTGAATGACCAGACATCAGGGATTTGTGCATGTCTGGCGTAAGCCCCTAATCTATGCTTTTGATAACAGTATTATAGCAAGTTACAATATAAATGTGAACTTACACGACGTACTCTTATTCTCGTAATTATCCACAATCTAAGTTCAAAGTGAGAAAGGATGAGACGGGGTTGATGATCTATTTCAAAATTCCGTTTGTAAGACTGAAGGCGGCATTCCAAATGTGGCAGAACAGACAGGCTTACGGGAAGCTTACCTGGAATAAAGGGTGACTAGTTGCGCTTTTATTTAATTTTCCAAACAGGTTTGTTGTAAAGTAAGCCTATAATCTACGCAACAGTCCACCAGGCAAAATTCGTATAAGTTCAAATAACATATGAACGGCCATACGCTCATGCCTACAAGGAGTACATACCTACTGTGTATATATATATATATATATATATATATATACATATACGAGTACATACACACACACACACACATACACACACAAAAATGAGGATGTGTGTGTAATTTGTTTACTTAAATTCAACAAACCAAAAAAAAAACCCCGCACTCCTCTAATTTATTGTGGGCCCGGCAGTTCAGTCGGTATAGCGACTGACTATGGGCTGGACGGTCCGGGATCGAATCCCGGTGGGGACGAGATTTTCCGCCCGTCCAGATCGGCCCTAGGGTCCAATCAGCCTTCTGTAAAACGGGTACCGGGTCTTTCTCGGGGGTAAAGTGCGGCCGGGGCGTGTTGCTGACAACTCACCCTTTTCTAGTGCCCCGGTCATAGAAGAGTAGAGCTATACCTCTACCCACCCTCTGGACCACACCAGGCCTGTAACGGGATCACTTTAACTTTACCGTTAATTTATAGCTTAAGGTATGTAATATTTAAGTGTACCAACTCAAATACATAGGAATTGTAGCCTCTACTGTTGCGGGACATTTGTTGGTAATATGACATCACACAGGAAGCATCCACAAGAGAAGTAAAACTTCATTAGACCGAACGAGTAGATATATCTTGAATTAAGTGAATTTTTAGTTCTTTGTTTTTCTGGGATTTGATTTCGAAGGTCGAAATGTCAAATCAAGAAAACAGACCTATCGACCCTTGAAGATAAGCCCACGATAATTCGAAACGTCCGACACCAAACACCACGACATGCGGAGCGAAGTCCTGCAAGACCTGAGACGTCAACTGCGACGCTGCGAAAGTCTTAAAAACTCGAATAGTTAAATTTTCTAGTTTTGTTTCAAAAATTTTTTTCCTGTTGATAAATATAGAACGCTACTTTGGCGATTTTATCTCATAATAATGGACTTGTTTTCGAAGTTTGGATATATATAGAAGTCATCACCATTACAAAACAAGGTAGGCGACCACGAAAACAGAGCTGAGAAGCTTAGCCAAGAAGAGTAACTGAGATGGAAGAGAAAACCAACCAATGCGAAGTCAGGGTCTTCCGTAGGTCCTACCTGCTTAACCACGTCAGCTACGTTTGAATACCAGAGGCTACAGCGACCGGTTCTTAAAACTTTTGTTACAAAAAAACCAGACAATTGCCCTTTTCATCCTCTTTAAGTTGAAGAATGATAAGACTGTGCATTCGTCATCTGTAAAGAATGTTCGTTCGACGACCGAAATGTTTCAAGACAGCACTTCTTCGTGATAAAGTAGGCTACATGAAGATGCAACGTGCCTGGAAACATGTTGCGCATATATATCTTAGGTAAAGTAACAGTACTTTAGAATCTAATTTGCTGCACTTTCCTAACATACGCCATCCTTATGTACTCCCCCTGACTTCAATGTTATGATCTTGTAGGCACAGCGACTGTGTGACTCCGTACCGTATATTCAGACTGCTGTCGGACAAAAACAGTCAGAACGGATACACATGACTTTATAGAACCGATTCATCACTTACGAATGATACTTGATTCAACAGAATTCGTTATTAAATTATAGTTACGCAGATATATAACTGTGGGGAAGAACACGATCTGAACATTCCGTAAACGTAGAAGAGAAACAGATTTTAACAAAGTTTGACAGTAAAGAAGAGGAAGAAGAGAAAGAAGAATGGAAGGAAAACGAGGAAGCAGTGATGGCTGTTGTCATTAATGTTCTTTATTATGCTAAATAGTAAAACGTCAGGAGCATGAGTGTAGTTAGTACAGTCACTGGGGTACGGGGTTCAAATCCCGGTAGGGACACCGTATTTATCTATTTTACGTAACGTCCAGACTGGTCCAAGGTCCCAACCAGCCCGCTAATTGACGGGTGCCGTGGGCTTTCTTCCGCGTGGGAAAAGTAGCCGGGCCTTCGAATTCAATACCCGCTTTCATCTAGACGTGAGGTTAAGAATGAGTAGGGTCATAACTCCACTCCTCTTTTATGGCTTAATGGCCAAATTTGCCTTAAACACTAAGTAACTGGAACACTGCATGTATAATTTGATAGAGTGATATCGCCTAAATAGAGTCAACCCCCCCAGTTTAGCTCCACTCTTTCGTGAGACATATAATAGTCTGTGGACAGAAGTTCACTAGTAAATGTAATTCGAGTTCACGCCACCTTCCCAATGCGTCGTTCCCCTTATACGCCACTTAACGCGGATGAACACACAGTGGCGCTGCATCGGGGTTTAATTTTACGTATTTGATTTCATATTTCTATATTCAGTACCAACAAATTTCTTGTACCTTCACCAAACACGAGAGCAGTATAACTACGGGAAATCGTTGATATGTGTTCGATGGAAATGAAATTCTTTAACATCACTTGCTTTTACAGAGGTTTTTCTTTGCTATACAGCAATGATTGCGGTACAGATTTGAACTATAAACCAAGATACACGGGCAGCTTAAGATATTGATTGAAAGACACAGTACGCGGTAAGAAGGTACATCGACAGGTACTCTTAACCAAATGAATTCATTTAATACTTTACTTTGGTTCATAGCTGCCACTTACGGTACCAGAAAGCGTACATTTTCCCTCATTCACCGTCATATCTGTACTTTACATAAGTACAGTAAGCATAAGGAGCTAGTGAGTTGAGTGAAAACTTCTGGTCGGAGAGTCTGCAGTGAAGGCGACACTTTGGATACATAAACAAAGACGTGAAGGCATTAAAATTTAGTTTTTAAGAGGCGGATCGTGGGACCGTGAAGTGGTTCAGTAGAGGTAACTGCAGTCAGAGATGTGAGCATGGTAATTAGCTTTAAGGTTCGGTAACAAAAAAAAAGGCAGGGAGTAGCTGCATATACAGCCATTGTATTCTTATATTTATGGTGGGTTCTATCCATGACACCTAATCACGGAGTAAAGTGGGTATTATTTAATAGTTATGAAACAAGAGTTCCTAGCAGAATACGTCAAATATACTCTTGCGTTCTAAAGGCTGCTTGTTTAAGAATCTACAAATACCGCTGCTGCTGCTGCTGCTGCTGTTACTACTACTACTACTACTACTACCACCACCACCACCATCACTCCCACTTCTACCACCACCACTTCGAAGACGACCCCCACCAAAATTTATTCTTTATTTTACTCTATTTTCTTGTTTTTAAGATCTTATTAATGAAGTGCAGATTCTACTTTATTTAATTTATGAATAAAAACTTTAAAATTTTTCTTATGAGAATTAACCAACAAGTGCTTATAATATTATGTAGATTTATTTTATTACAATCAGCGTAACAAGTACAAGTTTCGGCCACTTATTGTGGCCGCCTTCAGGGAGGTGTTCTTTGAACGCATGTTATACGTACATAAGACGTTAAAACAGTTTAGGAATACAAATATAACATGTTATGTTTTAGGTAAAAGTTTTAAAATCTATGTTAGAATATAAAATATTAATAAAATATTTCTGTTCAACTGCGTGATCATATGCTGCGTATAGTGACGTCATCATGAAATATAAGAAATATGAGTGTGTAGGGGGTATGGAGCTGTAAGTGTAGAAACAAATTTAGATAAATCTGCAAAATTGTTTTTTGAATCTCATAACAACTGAATAAGCAATCATACTCCAAATAAAGTAAAGAAATAGAAACTCTCCCTGAAAATGGGAGAATTCCTTTGGTGTTAGATGGACAATGAATTACTTGTTTTATGATTCGGCAATTTCAAACAGACGGGACTTTTTTAATGTTTCAACATGAACTGATTTCAATATCGTACTTGACCTCCAAATGTGATTCGTGAAACACGAAACTCAGTCTCGATAAACAGAAAAGCACAGGTCATTATGACGTAATATGAAGATTGTAATAAAAAAGAAAGAACGCAGGGAAAAATGAATAAAGTAATTCTCAGTCTTATACACAGGAACACATCTAGTTACTTCTAGTGCCAAGTAAGATCTAAAGAAATACTATCTGCATATATGAGCCCATATCCATTTCAGCATTTAATTTCGCCAAGCAAGCAGGCAAGCCAACATGTTCCAGCAGCACAGCTCTATCTAATTTCCAATTAATTTGACTTGGAAAAGCGCAAGTTTCCTCTTCATCCTTTTCTCCTCCTTTCCTCCCAAGAACCTCCTCCTATCTTCCTATCTATCTTCGATTAAGATGAGGCAAGCAGAAAGCGTGGAGAGCTATGGCCAAAGGGAGCGCATGGAGAGAAGGAGATTTTAGTGGAAGCAAGAAGGGAGAAAAGAAGTTAACCTTAATTTATGGTCGCCATTTTGCCGGCGTTGCTAACCCAGCGTAGCTAGCGGCAGGAATGGAAAAGCAATTCCGCAAGGAACTAAAGAAAAAGTAGAAAGGGGGCGGGGTAAGAGAGGAGCAAAAGGAATGATCCTGGGAGAGCTTCAACTCGTAAACACTCGCTTTAGCCTACATAGTATGCAACCCTCACCCCAAATACTGAAAATAAAGTTTCTTCTTCGGGAAACTTTCATATAAATAAAAGGAATTGGAAAAATCCATACGAAGATCAGCATTTGAAAACTTCTCCATTGGGACGTGCAAGTGGTTCACAACAACAAACATCTGAGTTCGTCAGCAAACTTGAACAACTAAAGGAACTTCACAACATCATGATTCCATTATACCTTATTTTCATATTAATCCAAAGCAAAGTTGATCTCCCTCATTAAGATCTTAATTTGAATTCAAATAAACCCTTTTTTAACGTCGAGATTTAGTATGCTGTGAAGATATCTCGAAATATCTTGTCTATTCTACCCGTATGTAAAAAGAACTGAAGACAGAATATCCAAAATCATGATCTTCACATTCACGGTTTGAAGCTTGGTAATCCGTCACACACTAAGGAAAGAATGGCGTTTGCAGATGTTTGAGAACAGAGCGCTGAGGAGACACAAACGATGATCAGGACGTAACAGGAGGTTTGGGAGAGTTGCAAGACGAGAAATTTTCACCATCTGCGCTTTTCATCGTACGTTATTGCGAAAGACTCAAGGGTTATGTGTCGAGAGAGAAGGCTAGGCGTGGAGAAAATCACAAATGTTAAAAAATACAAGTTGGAAAATGTAAAGGAAGAAGTCCATTAGGGAAAACTAAGTGTAGATGGAAAAACATTATCACAATATATCTGAAAGACGTCGTATGTAATGGTGTAGACCAGATTCATTTTATTCAGGACAGGTTCCAGTAGGGAGTCTTGGGAACACGGTGATGAACCACTGGTGAAATTCCTTACAAGGTGGCAAAAAAATGGACTGTACTACTACATTCAGTAATTTGGGTGAGATATTGGAAACTGGATGTAAACATCAAAGACTAAACACGGCTTACAGTAGAAACATAATTCGTACAACCAGGCCTCTATTCTTTGCCTTCATAAAAATATGGATCATTTCTATTGTAATATGTTTATTGAATTCTAATTATATCATTGCTCAATGCCAGGAGCTAATTGGTGAATTTTTAAAATATATGCATTCTTCGCTGTTCTGGGTTGTTATGCAGCATATCGCGGTAGACGCCTGACATCGCTACGATATTCCACAGTGCGATCTGTGTCATTTTTCAATTACATGTTTGGGCTTACGTAAATAAAAGAAACGAAGGCAATGCTGTGTGTTTCTTTCAGTCAACACAAACATAACTGTATATAAGAAAGCATTACCACTTTATTTATGTTGGGGAAGAGTTTAATCGTACGTCATCAGCCTACACTTGTTTCTTCTAAGAAGAATCAATTAAAATTACATCGCATCTTAAACGTTTGTTCGATCAATAAAAAGCTAATTAAATATGGCGTTATTAGAATTGTCTTTGTGTTCTCACTTGGTGTTATCAGAGCAGCTGTTCACTCTCTTGAACACTTGCTTTGTGTTTGTTTACTGACACACATCCCATTACTTATTTAACAATAATATTTATATGCACTGCCACGAGAACAATATCAGCATGTGTAAAAGCGCTGAGGAATAACACAAATAGTCATAAAGCCGGCAAGTCTACAACAGACAGAAACACTGCTCTCACAGCATAACACCAAATGACTTTGATCATCAGAAGAGGTACGTTGCAAATTCGACATGCTTTAAATCAGTAATAATAATAATAACAAGAATAATAATATAATTTGAATTTAACTTCTTTTATTTATACCACACGTAACGCAAATTTTAATGGTCACAACTTACTTACTTACTTACTTACTCCATGGAGAAGTGTCGTTCTTTAGAAGCTAAACGTTTCTCAGCTAGTCAAGAAATTCCCCGCATCTCGTAAAACCCGAAGGTTCATTACCGCATTCAAATGTGCCCGCCACCTGTACCTATCCTGAGCCAGATCAATCCACTACATACCCCAAAATCCCACTTCCGAGAGATCCATCTTAATATTATCCTCCCATCTACGCCTGAGTCTCCCAAGTGGTCTCTTACCCTCAGATTTTCCCACCCAAAACCCTGTATAGGCCTTTCCTCTCCCCAATATGCGCTACATGGCCCGCCCATCTCATTCTTCTCGATTTTATCACCCGAACAATATTGGTTGATAAGTACAGATAATTAAGCTCCTTAGTATATAGTTTCCCCCGCTCCCCTGTTACCTCGTCGCTCTTAGGCCCAAATATTCTCCTCAAACCCTATTCTCAAACACCGTCAGCCTACATTCCTCCCTCAATGTAAGCGACCAAGTTTCACATACATAAAGAACAGCAGGCAAAATTATACTTCTGTATGTCTTAATCTTTCAGTTTTTGGATAGCAAACTGGAAGACAAAAGATCCTGCACCGAATGATAGCAAGCATTCCCTGACATCAATCGGTTCTTAATTTCTTCCCGAATTTAAGTACATTTAAGTATATTGTAATTTCAGTGGATTTATATTACAGTTTGTATGCTGCCTTAGGATGCCAGTAATGTCAAAAAGATAAGCAAAAATTAAAAAAGTCGTAATGATTTTATACGTATGGCATGGTTTTGTGCGGGTGTTGTGTGTAAGGGTATAATTAATTGTACATGTAATTGAATGCGGCGAAATGAAACGAAGAGAAAGGCTATGCTTCATTTATATGATATTTTCTTTACGATCTCTTGAAAAATCCATTAGGAGCCCCTCTAAATACATATGTAACATCTGTGAGAGGGTGCAATCACGAAAGGAAAAGGAATTATACTTTGAACAGCGACATTCCGAGTGACTAAGCACATTGATTCCCTCGAAGCTACGGTTGGCACATTTCGTCGCAGCACATTTCATCTGCAAAGAAGAATAGAGAAAGGGCAAGAGGAAGAGAAAGACGTGAACATTAAATTTTTATTATCTTGCTCAACACATCACATTTACGTCTTCTCCTCATGCTCCATCACTGTGGAAAAGGCAATGCCTAATATTGAAATAGTTAATGAGAGGGGATTCTCCAATTTTACTTTACTTAAAAGACAAGTTCAACGAGTCGTTTTGGATACGGTTTGTAACACCCGGATTAATTAAAACCGCATCGTATACTGATACACACAAAATAATTACAAATCATATTCTGACATCGAGGGTCGTGCAATTAGCTTAGTTTTGAAACAGATTTTCCGTCGTATGTAAGGCACGCTGCGGTAGATAAGGTTAAATGCTTTCCGGGGCAACAAATATTATTTGAATTTAAAGAAAAGCTCAGCGAGAAGAGAATGGAATGGAATGTGTAAAATATTGTTTCCGTTGAAGGTGAATACTAGATAAAACAAGCAGGTGTAACCTGGGTTATCATGAAATGTAGTATGAAACAGAAGCACAATACTTCGATCATCAGGATTCGACCATGAAGATGCAGGCAGTAGACTCGTCCGAATTGTCCATACTGACAAAAAGATTGCAAACTGTTGTAACAATGAAGATTGAAATATAAATATTCATCGCAAATACAACCTCAAATCTCATAAAACTAAGCCCGCTGCGGCAGTAGTTCATAGGGTAGGGGGAAAGGAAGTATAGGCCCAGTAAAACTTTCACGTTTGGGAAGAAATGTTTTTCCTAAAAACTGCACGAATTTGCGTGACATTAACGTGGGTTTTTTTTTTTTTTTTTTTTTTTTCATAAATTTTATTAATTTTTTTCATTTTTTTCTTTTTTTACAGTAAGTTTTTAGATTTAATTTTCATTTCCAATTAAAAC
>Ga0136643_10009443_pt1 | contig 14351 bp, 6 predicted proteins | sample TergutLab28metaG_FD_96883 | JGI IMG/M metagenome (GOLD analysis project Ga0136643, IMG submission 96883) | Labiotermes labralis P1 segment gut microbial communities from Petit-Saut dam, French Guiana - Lab288 P1 (version 3) (version 3) | ecosystem: Host-associated > Arthropoda: Insects >... | reverse complement strand
TGGAATAGTAACGAGAAGTTTAAAGAAAAATTTGGAAACTATACCAGGAAAACACTCGATAGATTCACTACAAAAGACAGCTATACTTGGAACATCACACATAATACGGAAAGTACTGCAATGAGAAGCTTGAAGCCTGAGCGGTGGGGATCACCGCTGGTTCAAGAGAAGTACCAGGAAGAAATATCTGTGACAGGAGATATACATATTGTATAATAATAATAATGTTTTACGTTTAATTATTTTTTTAGTTTTCAACACCTATTTCTCGACCGCTCCTCAAGGTGCACTCAGTTCAGTGGAATTCCTTACTTATCTGTTTAATTCGTTACCTGCAGTACGCAAGGTAAGAAGGTAACTAGAGCCACAATGTCCATTTCTGAATGTGTTATTGTTCGCTCTCAATTTAATGGGAGCTGTACTTAATTCAAATCTTGTTTTTGTTGCGGATTAAATCAAAAAGCCAAAGGATGGTAGGTTTATTTTAATACGTCAGTCACGCACACAACTACAGTGACAGAAACAGACATCAATGTAACTCGCGACTGACTGATAAAAAGTAAAATCTGGTGCATTTATCATAGTGAAATTTATTTTCAAAAATATTTATTGGTAACATGCCATTTTAAGTGTTTTCCCAACGAAGTTTCCTTTCAGTTTAGTGTAGTGTTCCCCAGGTCTGACTGAAAGCTATTTACTCATATTGCAGGGGTAAAATGTTCGGCACGTTTTCTTCGTAGTCTGGAAGACCCTGGGATCGATATTTGGTCTATTAGCCTGCTGTCATTTACGTGAAGATTTGCGCGATTTTCGTCTAACCCTCCAGGCAAACAGAAGTACAACACATTCGGAAAAACACGATTGACTCCAATTCGTAATTTACAATTTCTACTTTAAAATTACGATTTTACATTGCGTAAGATGTTTCATATGAAAACCGGTTGCGTCAGTAATGATACAAGCACAACTCACAGGATCTAAAAAGTTACAAAATCCCTTATCAGTCTTTAGAATTTAAGACTTCCTGAATAATTTTGATAAAGTCACATTTTTAAGTTTTCAGACAGGTAAATATTAACAGTGATGTTTTCTGGAATGTGACACCGTGTATTTCGGTAGATATATACTAGCGTCTGAAGGGAGCCTGCTGCCTCCATACCTCTTGTACCTGGAATACGGAAACAGCAAATTCCTATAGTGTTTTTACCTATCCGCCAATCAGTGGCTAATCCTATATCTGACGTACGATCTAGCGGAATAGTACACGCTGAGGCTTTGCTAGACCTAACCTCGCCACTGCTGCTAATCTACAAGACGTTATATTCCAGATCAACTTAATTTTGAATAAAATCATTCGCTCAAACTATATCTGATGTTCGTTCTCACATTATTTAGGTTTAAATAAATTCAACGCAAACAAAATTTTTCAATGACAACCACTGTTGTAAGAACTGAACCAAAATCAAATCTTTCCATATCTTGTCCTACATTACGCTACTTTCGCAAAAGGGTAGAGAAGTGCCTCTCATCGATACTTTCAACACAACTGGCAACGAAAGAGCCTCTTCTGTAACTAAAAAATCTTTAACGTAAAGGAAAATGTTGCACAAAATTGGGCATGTATTTGTATTGAAGAAACAGTGAATTACAAAAAGCCCAATCAAACCGAAGAGTAGATAAGCACTGAGAAATATACAAAGTGCCAAAAAATGGATTTACAATTGAATATCTGTAAACCAATTACTCATAGCTCCGCTGAGAGCGAACACCGTCACTTTGAACTTGCGTTACTTCGACAACGATATGAAAGTTGCACAGTACGTAGTTAGAATGCAAGCTGCTCCTGTAATGTACAGCGTGCTGTGGAGGTGTTGTATAAAATAAATTGGTAGTGTGTAGAATAGGCTATAAAATAATTACAAACTTGAAAGCCTATTTACACATCTATTATATTGGCATGTTAAATATTAGGTTATATCTAATAATTGATATATGCTGTGCTTGTTTCGACTAGTAAATAGCCATTGTTAGGTCAATTCAAGACATTTTGTGTCTTAAATCTATGCACAGTGAATATAATGCATGAAGGTATTACATTTTGTGCTACGATTTCTTTTCGTTTCAATACGCCACAGTTTTAACTGTGTTATATTTCTACAGTCGCATATAGAACCAGCAACCAACATTAACACAGACAATAGGAATAACCAAATACTAAACCTCAGTACTCATAGTGCAGAACAAGAATGCCAACCTTCTTCAAATAATAAAACCCAGTGGTTGTATGCTGGACAGAGGAGCACAAAAAGAACCTTGAGGTATCTACTGTTATGACAAGATTTTATTTCCTTCAAACAATTTTCTGCAAGTTTATGCATGTTATATTCTCCAAAATTGACAGTTCATTGAAAGTGTAAGAGTACGCACTACCTCGTTGTATTATGCGACTATAAACATTTTACAGACTTCTTGTGGCAACATTAAGTGGCAAATGAATTATAATTTAGAAGTTAATTCTTCTCTACGTTAAGTTCAATGTGCTTAGAATAAACATATTAAGTGCTTGCAACTGACTTGAATATGGATATTTACTGGCCGAAATATGTAGTGACTGAGCCTGCACATCACTTATTAATCATAACCTGTTACTGTACATGTCAATAGAGTAAACCAGATTTCAGATTTTTAATTCAGTTACATCTTGGAAGTGTGTCATCCCTGTTGTTCGTGTGTAAACTGGGAAGGGTGTGTAGTTAAACACAACTATGTCATAGTTGCGTTTGACTACATACATTTTCCAGTCAATTATATCTATAAAAAAAACACAACGAAATAAACTAAGAGAATATAAAGAACAAACTGTTATAACATATAAAGTGCAATGCAAACTTGCAATTCTAATCTGTGCTTTAATCTTCTCTGTTCCTTTCCAGTCAAGCTCGGGATTTAGCAGTAAGAGAGGAAACACAGCGTCTTGATTCTCAGGCAAGTTCGCTTTCTTCTGTCATAGAATAGAGAGAAGGGATTTAGAGATAAGTGGCCCACTTAAAGGTAATAGTTAACGGAAACCGGTGGCGCGTTCCTTCGCAGCTTCGGTGCAAGTAGAAATTAACTTCATGGTGTGGGGATCCTTCTTGAAAAGATTAGTTCAGCCAGTCGATATATTCTCCACCAATGAATATTACAGACAGAGAAGGTCCATTAAATTCTTCACAAGATTTCGCCAAACACTCTCCTGAGCCAGCTGAATTCAGCCCACAATCTTAAAAACTTCACCTCGCCAATATCTGTTTGAATATTATCCTCCACTTCATACTTACGAGTGTTCCTTTCAAGTGGTCATTTCTTTAAGATTTTCCGTCTAAATATTTGCTACCTACCGTGCTGTACGGGGCACGCCGTAGCGCAGTTGCTTGAGGCATTTCCCTACAAGCCGTAAGGTCGTGAGTTCGAATATGTCATTGGAATTTTTCATTCACATAATTCTTCCGCCCGGACTGTGGCCCTGGAGTCGACGCAGCCTCTAACAGGAATATTTCCCGAGGGTAAAGCCGGCCGTTGTGGAGGGTTCAAAACCTTACCACCTTCTGTCTTGTCTTGTCTTGTCTTGTCTTGTCTTGTCTTGTCTTGTCTTGTCTTGTCTTGTCTTGTCTTGTCTTGTCTTGTCTTGTCTTGTCTTGTCTTGAAACTGGAACCCTCAGGGTCTGTCCAGGACAGTACAGGGATTGCTTTACCTTGACCGTGTCGTACAAATCTGTCCTGGACATCACAATCAAGATGTGATCAACGTGTTGAATTGTGCCTGCTAAGAGGCAAGTACAAATTATTAGGTGTCTTGTTACGTAATTTTCCCAAGACTGCAGTTACTTTCTCGAAAGAAAACATGTTTTAACCATCTAACGAACGAATGCTCTTGACGGCTTCACGAATCTGACATGCTGACAGGTGACGGCAGCCGATACTTTCAGTCAGACCGAACATGAAGCTCCCACTTGGCTTCTTCTCGCTCATCAGTAGTGCAGATGAGAAGGAACAAAGTCCATCACTGAGGAAGAATGTACACACAATTCAGTCTGGGTGTACAAAGTAATAACCAAAAGGCGAAAACTCGCTAGTTAAAGGTAATTTCATAACACTTTCCATAGAAATATTTATAGACACTTCCTGTGAATCTAAGTCGAATGACTTGGTCAGCTTTTGTACCGAATGGATACGGACGGAACAACCCTGGGTAAAACTTTCCGATCACTGAATGCAAAACACCTCTGTGGCAAACAACCAGGATCATATAATACTTTTTCAGCGGCAGTTGTTTTTACAAGCAAAGCGGCCGAAATACGAGACTGACCACTCACCTCTATCTAGTACCGATGTTAAAGATGAGAGGAATTTTTGTCCACTTCTCCATAATACTTCATGCCTTGGTACTTATGTTAACAAATGGCTTTACCTTCGTGTTTACTCTCAATTCACGTCATGTTGAGTGTGATTAAATGGCTAATAATAAACTGTTCTTTTATATATGAACCACTCCTAACATTTATCTGGACACCACTCCGATTCCATTGTTTGTTCTACGTGTCTTGCATGAAATATAATCAAACTTCTCAATATGAATATATAATTTCCGGTTCTTATACATTTTGTTAGCTTTTCTATGCCACTGTAGCATATCGCTGGGAGTGGCTAATAATAAACTGTTCTTTTATTTATGAACCACTCATAGCATTTATCTGGACACCACTCCGATTCCATTGTTTGTTCTAGGTGTCTTGCATGAAATATAATCAGACTTCGCAATACGAATATATAATTTCCGCTTCCCAGACATTTTGTTAGCTTTTCTATGTCACTGCAGCATATCGCTGGACTGCTCTGTTTACAGGCATCTCCAGTGAAGGTCATATCCCATTGTCACCCAAACCAGTGCAGCGAGAATACAAAACACAGGGATAAAACTTTAGATCCTTAGATTAAATATGAGGAACAAGTTTTTCTAACACTTCAGACCTGAATAAACGAGTGTGTTCTTGATACAGCAATATAACAGTGTTCGAGAGCATGACGCCTAGGCTTAAGTAGGTAGGAATTTGGGAACGAAGTGTGTGGTGGTAAAACTGTAATTTGCGAGATACTCACTGCATTCTCTTTCTGGTTTCCGTCATTACAAGGACGCGACCGCGCCGACACTACACGCCTGGCTGGATTAAATATCTTCTACAGTAGCACCATAAAATACGATACTACCAAGGACATGTTCGCCGCTCTGCAATTTGTTTTAAACAAATGTAATGCGGTACTGAAATACGAAAACTCTATAACTTCCAGTAAGGAATGAATTCGAAATATCTCTAGACCACTGCTCGCTGGGAAGACATGTTACAACCTTCCGTCCCGCCGTACAGTAACAATGGTGATCCATTTACAAGGCTCTCAGAGGCGCAACACAACAACACCACAGGTGTGTCTCAGGAAGTTGCGAATTGTGCAATACGCGCATAGCGTTACAGTTCTGCTGCTTTCCCTCCTATTGCTAAAGCCTCTACATTTTCAAGGTATGAACGCTGATGCTGACTTTTAATCCTCTATAATGAACAGAGCGGAAGTGACGATTTAAAACAAAGATAAGTGTCACTATTTTAAACGTGGCTTCCCTACTCTTACACAAAACACGTTGTACCCGTAGGTTTTCTTCGTATCCTAGTGACAGAATTACAACTAACCAAACTCTACTGTAGTGCAGGTCTTCCTTAAATGTGAAGATCACATAATGCGTGATTTCAAGCTTCCGCCGCGAAGTAGATGAGAACTCCGCTCTTCAGTGTTATTACCCACCGATGTTTCGGGACAATTTATCTTTCCCTCTGTGACCCTTGAAGATGGGTCCGATAAGCTGTCCGGAAACGTCGGTAAGGAATTACCACTACTCGCTTCGTAACAGCCCAGAAGAGCGCAGTTCTCAGCACTTTAAATGTTTGTAATACCAGCTGACAGGAAACTTCGAACTTGTGCTTCTAACAGATATCATACTGAAAACCAGCAGAGAAAGCTCAGTCGATATAGTGGCTATAATGTGGGACGGAAGATTGTGGAGTTAGTTCGGTTCCGTGCAAGGTACAAAGCTTTATTTCTCCAAAATGTCTAGAAGGGTTCGCGTGCCCAACCAGTCATGTGTTCAAAAGGTACCGGAGACTGGTTCCCACGTGTTCAATCGGCCATGATTGCAAGCTGATCACTTCTTTCAAAGGAGTGTTTAGGATAAGAATGCGTGGATCGGCACCATCATTGTCGTATGTGCACTCATGACGTGGCGGCAAATTAAGAGGTATTAAATTACGAACAGAAACAACTTTACATTTTACTACATTAAAAGAATAAATAAAAATTGTTTTCAACGAAACTTATATCCATTCAAAAGTTGTCTTGTGTCCTAGTTTCGAGTGATGAGCAAGCAGGCTTACGTAGAATGGAGACAACTGCAGAAAAATATAAATTTCTTCTCGCAGAGACTCAGTTGCGTTTAATATTTTCGTTTCAAGTACCAAGTAATTGAAGTTATAAGACATACGACGTTACAGTCACTTTACTGCGACATATTTCGGCATAACAATGCCATCTTCAGGGAGTACATATCAAAGCTAAAACCGTTTACAGTAGAATGGATTACTTTACTTACTCCATGGTGTAGAGTCCTTCTTGAGAAACTAACTGGTTTGCAGCTAGTCAACAAATTCACCGCATTTCACGGAACCCGAAGGTTCATTACCGTACTCCCAAACGTCCGCCACCTGTCTCTATCCTGGGCCAGCCCAATCCAGTTCATATACCCACATCCCACCTCCTGGAGATCCATCCTAATATTATTCACCCATCTACGCCTAGGCCTCCCCATTGGTCTCCTTCCCTCCGGTTTCCCCACCAAGACCCAATACACCCCCCTCTCCTCACCCATACGCGCCACATGCCCAGCCCATTGCCCAGCCCATGCATACATATATATCCATAACATAATAGGAAATTCACCTATTTTATCTACATAATAGCTTCGAAACTTATGAGTTTCATAGACGTAATCAATTTTACTATAAATGGTTTTAAGCTTTGTATTTACTCCCTGAAGATGGCGCTGTCATGTCGAAACATGTCGCAGTAAATATATATATATATATATATATTGTTAACTGCATTTATTTGATATATGAAACAAAAATATTATACAAACTGCAAGAAGTAAATAATTTCAAAATATTATATTTGTTCGAATTCAACGAAAATTGAAAGGTGTTTACCATTTTTTTTATTAATTCCCTCGTATCGAGTGTTGTGAAGATCTGTTCAGCGGTTTCACGGCTATTATCCAGATAATGGAGCCGACTGTCGAAATGGACTGGCTGATTTTAAAACAGGTTTTGCGGTGAAGAGGTACACCTCATACAAAGTCACATGTTGCGCATATCGATACCTGTCCTAAATACCACCACGCAGGGATTATACTTCATATGCCCCAGTTATGATTCCAAAACAATTGTACGCGTATTTATATTCTGTATAGAAAATATCGTCACAGCTTACAACTTAATTCCCCCGAGTGAGCCATGGAAATTTTAGGACTGTAAAGTACAGTGACTCGGGGAGATCTAGGCGTAGATGGGTGGATAATATTAGAATGGATCTCCAGGAGGTGGGATGTGGGTATATGGACTGGATTGGGCTGGCCCAGGATAGAGACAGGTGGCGGGCGCTTGTGAGTGCGGCAATGAACCTTCGGGTTCCGTGAAATGCGGGGAATTTCTTGACTAGCTGCAAACCAGTTAGCTTCTCAAGAAGGACTCTGCACCATGGAGTAAGTAAGTAAGTAAAGTACATTGGCTCTTTGTTGATTGGAACAGTGCTGTAAGAACTGGAGGTATATGTTAGCTGTCAATATTAGCGGTCAATGGCCAAAGGAACGCTCACTCCATGATGTCCACTAGACAGAAGGCGTGGTCTGTAGGTGGAAACCAAGACATCGTTCCTAAGTGGCAATATTATTAGTTGGATGGCTTCCGGGTTTGAGCTAGGTACAGGAATAAATATTCCTGCAGCTGTCCTAGCACGAGGATTCTCCTACAACCCCCAGACTGACTCATCCTGAAGATATCTACTGCAACGATTCCTGAGACGTCAAGAAACTTTTGGTCTTCTTACGCAGCCCAATCCGGAAATCTATCGCATAAGAGACCTGCATTCGCTGCGAATTTTAGTTTCCGATTTTCCCTTTCAGTTCAGCTTAATTAATTTAACAGAAAATTCTCGATGTGTCGACCTCCAGTTTCTGACCAAGCCTCGCCCTTCCGAAAGTATTTCCCGACGAACAAGCACGGTCTAGCCTTGAAATTTTAATAATTTCTCTCGAATTATTCTTCAATTCATATGAAGGTAATTAACTATTTTCGCTCCCTCTTCTATGTTTAATTTCCCGAATAATGGTGGCAGTATTAATTCAATGTAACGGCCGTAAAATGTTTCTTCGAAAAACACGGGCCATATAATTTTCGCGCACTCACTAGACTTTAGGGTCATTTAAACTCCATTAACTACACGAAAGTTTTCGTAACACCACAGTTTGTCGTGTTGGCAGTTCACAATCTTTTGTGAATTACTTTTGTCCACCAATGAACATGTTCTTTTACACTGCACTGCAGACTCAGCACTTTGCCAGTATCGCTACATTTTTTTCTTGGTACATATATACTTCGCGAAGGCATGGCAAATGAACACCCTTTGTTCAGCAGAAAACATTACTTGCACGCACTTAAAACCTACTCTATACGATTACGAGCAGGAATGAACGGTCACATCATGTGTCAGCGCAAATACTTTGGCGTAACGCTCGGCTGATTTCCCCTGCTCAAAGAATATCGTGTTTCCTTACGATCGGAAATTCGATTGTAGGTGCATTTTATGTGCGAAATATAACAGTCTCAAACACGCAGGTCGTGATAATTCTCACGAATCTTCTTGCTGTTTATATATAATTTGGTTGGTCACTTGCATTCCGAATTGGAAGTGGACTACCACAACCTCCTTTCTAAGTGCTACTGAACGTACGAATATAAAGAGCAATTTGACCACGCACCTCAAGCAGAACTAAGACTGCCAGTAACTTCTGGCTTCGTACCCTTACGCGTTAGTTACTGAGCTGGTACAAAATTTTTTGGCACGTTATACTTCTTCGTGTAGAGCAATGAGCTTAAATTATGCATTTACGTAGCCAATATAATTTTACTTCAATCCACTACAAGGAAAAGTTATTTCACCATTTCCCACAGTACAGAATACGCTGTTTGGCAGCCAGCTGTATCATTTGCGTCTCTTGCAGCAGAGAAGAAACAATTTTTTTAAAAAAATGTTTATATGTTCTGCTCTTTATTTCCAGTGGTCTGTAAGCTTAATGCATTCACGCGAAAATTACCTCAGTGTCTCTTCAGAGCTGTCACCTGAGGATACAGATACATAACCTTAATAAAGGACCAAATTGGAAAAGTAGTGAGGTACAAAAATGAAGGAATGTAAATGTGAAAAATTTAAACGTAAAGCTATCCCTGTGCATGCCGTCAATATGCAGATAGCAAGAGTATATGCGCATGTGCACTCATTCTCATACCCAACATTAAACGGTGGTCAGCGGTAGACTTCACGTCCCGCTGGAGCTGGGTGGGCTCTAAATTTTGTATCATGCTCGTCAATGTAATAAAAGATTAGGAGAAGAATTTGATATAAAACTCCTTTATAAATAAAACATTAAACTTGAAAGTAAATTAATAGAACGTTTGGAAACATAGAAAAAATATGAAACAGCTTCAACTAATGAGCACAACGACACTATATTCGAGGGAAACCATATCACAAAAGTTTTAACCCTTTTGATGTAAACAGACGAACTGCTTAATTTGTGTTGCTGTTGTCGTTATTGTCTTTGCTTCTGTCGTTGTCTTCTTCACTTATTATTATTATTATTATTATCATCACCATCATCATTATCATCATCATCTCCTTTATGCAGGGTATTTATACTTATATTCCTGAGACAAACTATGTCCCTAGGGAACACAGTGTTGCAGCTATTCTGTTGTGACTATTCATGGTGCTTATATCGTTAGTTTCAGTGTTGAATCTATTGTAATTTTAAATTAGTACTTTCCGAAGTATGTGTGCAGTGCCCAATATGGCTGTTTTCTGGAGTTCCTTGACTTCATGTTTACCCGGTATGTTGCCCACGTATTTTCTGAATGACTTTGAAATAGTCCCAGTCGCCCCTATTGTTACTGGTATCACCTTTGTTTTTACATGCCACATGCGCTGTATTTCTATTGTAAGGTCTTTATATTTTAGAATCTACTCGGCTTCTTTTTTAATCACATTTCCTTCTCCTGAGATTGCAACGTCTATTAACATACATGTTCATTTTTCATTATCACGGATTATAATGTCTGGTATGTTGTTGGGGATAGTTCTGTCAGTTTGTATTTTTTGGTTCCACAATATTGTTACTTTTATTATTATTATTATTATTATTACGAAGAAGTTCATAAACAAACATAACCCTTCACTGCAAAAACACTAAGCAGGTTTACGTAGAAATGAAACAAAAATTGGTTATCAAATTCCCTATACAGTACAGCTGGTGACTATTAATTTCAATTTTTCAGGATGCTGTCACGAACCTGAGGTATTTTGGTTCCAAATGTATTCTGCCAGTTAAAAAAATAAATCAAATTTCAGGAAACGGATGTTTTGAGTTAAATTACACGATATTTAGATCTGTACTTACTACATTCGAATGGGCTGTTCGCAGAGAAATAGGCATATATATATATATATATATATATATACGTACATATTAAAAAATAAATAAAAATTAGAATTGGCTGCGCTATAACCCAAACGGTTAGCTGCTGTCCTGTCACTCCGGAGCTCGGGTTCGATTCGCGGCCAGTCCATATTTATATGTGGTGCACAATGTGCCACTGGGACAAGCTTTCTCTTTTTACTTAGTTTTCTCCCCTGTTAACCTTCTAAAGCCTGCTGGTTACGTGATGCACTAACCGGTTTAACTTTGAACAATTGTAGGTTCTGCCCCACATTGTCTTTATGTGTTTTGTATTTATCTCATAACAAACAGCGACTTGTGCCACTTACACCATAAACTGATTGGTTTTTTTATAACCGAGATGAAAAGTGTTTACAGCGCGGTACGGACTGGGTCTTTAAATAAAGCAGTCTGTCATTCGTCTTTAAAGGTTTAACATTATTCACTCATGTGCAACACTCATTTACTCATGTCACCAGCGCTATACGATGTAGAAATTGATAGCGCTGTGAAAGAACACACTTAAGACATCAGAATTTTCTTCCTTCTTTCAACAGTTCGCTATTAACTTAACAAAACTTTGGTCTTCGAACGACAACGTACAGATTAAACAAAGAATTATTTGTGTGAGTAATATGGGTTGTGATATTTATTATATAACAGTAATTATTGATTGTAGTCAAGTACGCATTACGTAGCCGATCCCCGTGGCAACGCTGTATAAAACGTAGGTCTGCGGTCGCTCGCTTGCTGGGATTGTGGGTTCGAATTCCGCCGGGGGAATAGATGTCTCTCTCTCTCTTGTGAATGTCGTGTGTTGTCAGGCAGAATTTCGTCGACGGGCGATCAAACGTCCAGGGGAGTCCTAACTGTGCGTGTCAACTCGAAACCTAAACAATAAGGCGTTCTAGGCCGGAGTAGGGCTGTTGCGCCAGAATAAAAGGAGTAGATGACGTGATCTCATTTTTCAATAAGATTGTCATTAGGAACTTTATATTTCCTCGAGTGATAATGAATTACCCTTCTCGCTGTCTTCGTGTCCACCAACGTCATCACAAATGTATGTTGCAGAATCTTAAATGCTTATTCAAAATCAGTTTTTTCCAGTATAAACCTAGAATTACCTCAATGGCATCTTCCAATGAGGCCTATCCCACATCAATTTGTTTGTATTTCTCAATCAGTCCATGTACGCTACATATCGCATCGAATTCTTCGTACTTTATTAAATCAACCTAACAATATTGTGAGGGTAATTGTGATATATGATTCATAAATTACTAATATAACTGACGCGTGAAGCATTGTGCATTAATTTTGTAGAAAGTAAAAACAATGGAATTTAAAAAAAAAAAGATAAATCAGATTGTGGTTCAAATCCAACTCATTTTCTACAACAAAGCGCAGCCGATAACAAGTAAACGATGCGGAGTAATTTATATAGTGACGTCACACGTTCAAAGCTGCAGGATGTGAATGAACGGTGGATGTAGTAGTCTGGGGCTAACTGCAGCGAGCCAGGTAGAAGAGGAGGTTCCTTTGTGAATTGGGTGGGTCAATTACAACATGCTTTACTGTTCGTTATTGACCTAACTTTGGCTCTGAATGTGGATGCAATTGTTGTGAGGTAATTGCTGGGGCAGCACGGGGAACAATTGAATAACAGCATCAATCATTCAGAGCGCAGAGTGGAAACGTTTTCCAATTTCCTAAACCAACTTGCAGCTGCGTGAATGTGTGGATGGTACTGCTTTACTTCTGCTGTACTGCCCACATCACCATCAGAGTACAGTACAGCCCAGCGGTGTCACGTGTTTAACCATTTAGAAGCTTAAACAACTTGGGCAGCTATACTTTTGTAAATGCTTTCACAAGGAATCTTGAAGAAACTGAAAAAAACTCTATTTTATATTTCACTTCATAACATGAATTACAGAGGCGGCCACAACAATTGAATCTTGGGCTAATTATCCACTGTCGTCAGATCTACGTTTCCAAAGTTTACGCTACGAAACAAAGTCAGAATAAAACAATAAAGGAAAAAATATATCAAAATACTTTACAGAATACAGGTACAGTCGCAAGAATTCAAGTTTTGTTATTCAATACCTGAAAAAACTCCACCTAAAAGAAAACATTTTCTGCCCTTTGCCAATATGTGGAAATGTGTCTTATTTCGAAGTTCATCAGTTGTGGCCGGGCTGTATGTTATGCTAACTACATACAGAATTTTACACATAAATACAAATATTCATACGTGGCTACTGTCCGGCTGTTAACGCACAAAATAATCTAAAACAAAATGTGTAGGCATCCACATATTTCCTTTTTTTTTAAATTCTCTCAAGGACACTTTCCCAACTGTATGGGTTGTGCATAGTGTGCCAGAACAGAAAAGTTGTGAATTATGAGCTGGAAAAGAAATTGAACAATAAATAATAAATAGTGACTTCAAGCAAAGAGTGTAATACTTAATTCAGTCTAGAATTGGAAAGCGTGAGTGTAGCTCTTTCAAATGATCCTTCGACTTAGTTACCCCGCTGCCGCAAGATGGAAGTTGAATCGCTTTCTAAACGTACATGGTAGTCTATAGATTAGTTGCTGTTTCTTTTTCGAAAGTACCTGATTGCAATCTCTTCCCAGAGACCGATGACTCTGAGGTATTTTGTAGATATCTTCAATCCCACCAAGCAAATAACAGGGGGTATATCATCTTTGGTTAAGAATGTTTCCTCCCACATTCACTTAAACTACTATTCACTATTCGTCCCTAGGTTCACCGCTGCATAGCCTCAGCTGCTGCAATATCGCCAACTAAACCAGAAATAAATAAGAGAAAACAGAAAATAAAATAAGCTTCCGAAAAAAATTATGTCCAATAAACTGCAACTGATTACAGTTATGGCACCACACCATCGACAGGAACACACGGAAATCAGTGACCGTTGCTGAAGTAAGTATTCAGGTTGTTGAAAAGAATGGTGGCCTGTCATTAGGTACTTGACATGGCACAAGCTTATGCTGCGGCAACATAACATCCGTACGCTAATACAACTCGTCTGTATCACCTTAAAAATCTTTTTGTTTGTTGCGTGTATAACATTGGTAATCGGGTGTGATGTCACTCACAAACCAAGCTCGATATGTCGTTACCCTGGATACGTCTATCGTAACCACCATTGTCCTAAACGGGAATGAAGGGCGACAGAGTATTTGAAAACATCTTTTAATAAGGAACACTAATGAAAAAAATGTGGTTAAATATAAACTTATATATAAAACTATAACTAAAATTATTTTTAAATCAGTACCTCACATGATGAAAATTTAAACATTTTTTGAAGACATGGAAACATGTGAATCTTATGCGTATTGAACCGTGCATCATCTTGATATTTGAATAAAGGTTGACCAACTTGACGACACTTGCTTTATTATCTACTGCTCAACATGTTTCGGATGTTAATACATCCATCTTCAGGAGCTTGCGACTACTTGG
>Ga0136643_10009440_pt1 | contig 14353 bp, 5 predicted proteins | sample TergutLab28metaG_FD_96883 | JGI IMG/M metagenome (GOLD analysis project Ga0136643, IMG submission 96883) | Labiotermes labralis P1 segment gut microbial communities from Petit-Saut dam, French Guiana - Lab288 P1 (version 3) (version 3) | ecosystem: Host-associated > Arthropoda: Insects >... | reverse complement strand
AGTAAGTTAGAGATACGAAATCGTAACGTTCATTGGTTGATTTTAAACTTTGCGATCCTACTCAGCCAATAGCGTGACTTCTTGCATTGGAAGATGCGCAAAGCTTATTGGTTACTTTCAAAATGATATCCTGCTTGACCACTCGCGCACATGTATGGAAAATGGCTACCATATCGTCTGAATAATAAAATAATGTAAAAATATTTATGTTATAAAACAGGATGAATTGCAATTATATTTAAAAAAAATAAAGTTAAACATATGCAAAAGGCAAAATTGTAATTCGTTATACTGAAAGTTCTAAATTCGTTAAAATGAAATGTTTTAACACACATTAAATAGGGAAAAGGGAAGGTGCCTAAAAATAATTTCGCAATTCTGAACATTTCGTTATACTGGCATTCGTTACAGCGACATTTTACTGTATATGTATACATAAAACTACGTTAATGCATTATACTTGGACGTATGAATGTAATTTTATTACATAGTAATCACTGATATGTTTTGGCCAGTCATATGGCTATCTACAGGGTGGTGAGGACAAGAATTCAAATACAATATGCATTAACACATTAACGTAGTTTATATATACATTAAACTTTTATTATGGGATCATAATTCACCACATGTGTCCTCTATGTATATCATTCTACGAACTATATTCCATACAATAACTTTTAACTTCTAATATTTTATATTCATCAGTATTATACTACTTATGCAGTGGTTAAAAAAAAACCACTATAACAGAAACAATAAGGTTAAATAGATTACTTTGGTTTGGGCATGTACAGAGAATGGAAGAAAATAGAATTCCCCAAAGAGTATTATATATGAATTTGGAAGCAACAAGGCTGGGAGGGAGACCCAAGAAATAGGGCGGCAAGATGAAGTGAGGGAGTATGGAATACTTGTTGGTGGAAAAGGGTGGAAGGAAAGGGTATATAACAGAGAAGAATGGAAGAAGCTGTTGAGAACGGCAAGGAATTGTCACATTCTGCGCAGGTCAGTGGAATGAATGAATCTTATTCTACTTAAACTGTGACTTTTAACCAAAAATTATATGCTTTTTTAAACTTTGGAGTGATTGTGACACATCATAATTGTATTTGTGTTCATGTTCCCAGCACCCTGAGGATGGCCACATGAGTGGCCAACACATGCCTGTGATTACTATATAATAATACTTCCGTACTTCCAAGTGGGTTAGTTGGTCTTTTTAAAAAATATTTTACTGTATCTGTTTGAACTTGACAGTTTTGTGGAAGTTAAGCAACAGAAACACAAAGAAACTAGCAAACAGCTGTCTCAGGTTAGTTGTATGATACATAAAGGTTACTGCCGCACTTCCGTCTGAGTATAACGAGCGAAAATGTGATGCGAGAAATAATAAAAAATTTTTAGGCATGACTGAGGTTAAGTTGGTGGTCAAGTTTGAACTTTATTACCTGTCACAGGCCTCACTTGACATTTCCATGCAGTTGGTAAAAAGGTGAAATTGTCCTTGTTCATGCCTGAAGGTATGTATAAGATGTGGAGATACGCCTCCATTCATTTTTGACCCCATCATGAACTTGTGAGTGGTCAGCTTCATGCCATGGCAGTTTTAACCCTGGGGAAAATTCCCCAGTACCCATTAAATAGTGTACAGTTGGTAATGCTTACAGAGTGTAAGTACTGTACATACATTTCTAAAGTAGAATGGAGACAAAAGTGAATGTGGGTTAATAATTAATATTCATGGGATTACAGACCATAAAAGTAAACAAATGATACGAGTTGGAAGGATAGAAAAAAATATATCATGAAGACATTTTTGATTAGGTCTGTAAAAGAAAATTGATGTTGGAAAGTTCGTGAAATGATGGACTTATCAAAGGAGGAAGGAATAGAATAGGTAATTGGACCAAATGCTTGAAACTGATGATCTGAACCTTATGACAGAGCAAGCCTTATTGTACTTTTGAATTACATGCAACCACTTTTGTCCCTGTTAATTCTTCTGTCTGGTATGTTATGTATCAGGATTGCTACGCAGTGAAGGAGAACTTCAGAATCCTGTGACTCCGCCGAGTAGTCCTTCACAAATTCTTAAAGAAACAGACAACCAGTGGCTCAACTCTGAGGTATGCTTGCTGTTTTCTGTTTGAAGCAAAATTTTGTGAATTTTTAAGTATTGTGGAGTGGTCCTGAGGCTTTGGAGTTTGGTGAGGGACTTACAGCTTCTTGCCATAAGGGAACAGCTTGTTATGAAATATTACACAGGACTTTGACTTGTTGTATGACGGACAGAGTTTGTGAAATCTGTCAGATATTTCCTCAAATTTTGACCAAGTCATCATGTTAGTAACTTTATTTATAAATATTTTACGAATAATTTGTTGCAAGGTTCACAATCCATCATAATGCAAAATTTCAGAATCTAATCAACAGCGATTCATTAGTTATTGCTATCAAATTGAAAACTGAGTGGAAAATTCTTATGTTTACCATATTGTTATATTCTACAAAAGAATTGTCTATCTTACTTAAACGTGTAGGCATTGTTTATATTGTGAAACAATGGAGGTAGTTCTTCATGTTGTAGACACAATTGGAGTCAGCCCAGCACAACATGTTTGTTGTAAGCAAATTATTTCCTAATACTAGTATTGTACCTTGCCTGATTTCAGGCTTCCACCACAAAGTAGATGAGAACTGCACTCTTCTGGGCTATTATGCAGTGAGTAGTGGTAATTCCTTACCGACATTGCAGGACAAACTATTGTTCCCATCCTCAAGGGTCAAGAATCTTGACCTTTGAAGATGCAGCGTAGGATGGCTCTTTCTAACCTATGCTTCACGACAACCTATCAGTCCCATCTTAATGGGTCAAGCAGTCCTTGGCCCTTGAAGACTGCTTGTCCATTGAAGATGGGACTGATAGGTTGTCCTGAAAAGTCGGTAGGAAACTACCAATCTATGCTGTGCAAAATCCCAATAGAGCACCTCTCTTGTTTACACCATGGAGGAAGCCTAAGATCACACATGGATCTTTGAACCTGATATTTTAAGACTTGAGTGAAACACGTTATGATAAAAAACAGGTCACATGAGCACTAAAGCACATAACTTGTATGTGGTGTGTACATTTTGTAAGGATCATGAGAACATTTCACTTTAAAGATGTAATACTCTGTTCCATTTATTTCTTATGTGCATTATTATAACAATTTCGGTTAAAGGAATCTTTTGTTGTCAGTTTCAGTGTGTGCTGAAGAAAGTTTGCTTTTCAGGTTGCAGACTTCTCATTAAGCAGTTTCCTGGGACACTTGGAGTCACCTCTGAAACAAGCCACCTCTGTCCCTAATACAGAAGATACAAGGCTGTTGTCAGATGTAAGTAAAATGTAAAAAGTAAAATTGTCCACTGTACACCAGTTGTCCAGCCTGTGTCCAGTTGCTAACTGACGTATTTTGGCAGGCAGTCCTTTTAATTAAGTATGTTCTTGGCTGTGGTGTAATTCAGGTCTTGGCATCCCCTTTAATTGCAGAGTTTTTCTAAAACCTATAGGGTTGGTAGTAAGAACAGCATGGGACTTTAGTCTGTATAATGGCTGGCTATGGGCTGGGTGATTTGGAGTTTGAAACCTGATAGGAATAAGAAATTTCCTCCTCTCAACAACTGTCAAAACAGACCCTGGGGCCTACCCAGCATCCCATTCAGTGAGAACACATGTTCTTTCCTGGTGGTAAAGTACTGAAAAAATGCTTAGAGATGTACCTCTGCTTCTCCTACATGCCTGGACAGGGACAACTTCTACTTTTTTCTTTTACTCTTTTTGGGAATAAAAAAAAATGTGTGAACTGATACGGAATCCATTAGGATATCTAGATATGGGTGTGCAACCTTTCTGGCAAAAGACCACAGCCATTCTTGTGGGCTGGTTTGCAGGCTGTAGATGTAAAAAAATCACAAAATGTGGCATATGTAACTTCTTAATTATTGTGTAATTAGTAGTTTACAGATGTGGCTGCAGGCTTCATAACAACCTTATGGGCTGCCCATGGACTAGAAAATCACTATGGATGCATTGTTATTAGGTGGTGACTTTATATCATCATTAGAAACCCACTACATTCTGTCTTCACTGTACTTCTAACATCAGTGAGAAATCCAAACACGCTGCATTAATATTGTCGTGGGAGCAACTTTCTGCCATGTACCTAGTCTACATCATAAATTCTTACGACACACCAGAAAACACTACAGACACTCACAGACTTACACAATTTTAAAAAAGTACAAAACAATTACATTTTTTAAGTGCACACCAAATTTTTCAATATGTGAATGAAAGAGCAATGAGATGAATGTGGTGGAAGAGTACTGTCGGAAAGTAACACAGGCAGTAGGCAGTTATACTGTGGCCAATCATGTTCCAGTGCGTTGGATTTTGAGTTTCAGCTGGGCTGCCTTGTATGTTCCAATATAGTTGATTATAGGTATGCTCACTCTTGACTTGTGCAAAATTTGACTTACGCTGGATCATCCCAAATGTAACTGTGGCGGAAGTCAGGGAGTGTCTGTATTGGAAATGCCTGTGCCTTCATTTAAACTGAATTAATAACTTGGGGATATTTCTTTGTGTGTCTAGGTGGAGGCTCAACTGCAGTGCCTGATGAGTGAAAACAGCATAGACTACATGGCCAAGTTTGCTGACCTGGCAGACCAGATTGCCTCTTCTGACATGTCTAATAAGAAGTGACCGGCCTTATTTGCTTACTATTTTGTATCATAGTCTGTATGTAAATACACAAGTACTTCAGATAATAGCTCACCTAAGTGTCGGAGTGTACCAGTGCTGGATCTTCAGTGTTACTTTCTATTTTATCTTATTTTTGTATAAAATTATATTGTACACAACTGTATATAGGCAGATTGAGGAGTCAGATGTAGTTGACAGTGCATGGGAAATCTTTTATCTGGTGCGTCAAACTGTGCTCACTATAGTTCCTGTAAATTCCTATATGTGCAGTTTTGAATTGCAACAAATGCAGTGTGTCAGTGGAAGAATGCCTGGGTTTGAGAGAAGCACAATTATTTATCCAAAACAAAAAATAGGACATGTGTAATATTTAATACCAACTTCTTGCACGGTGTTTTCATTTGTTAATTATTGCACCAGCATGTTTTGGTCTTAGTTCTTGGCCATTTTCAGGGAGTTTGTGAGCGGTTTATGTGTCATTACTTATTTGGCAGAAGTTTCACATATATGATTAAAATATAAGGATTTTAATATTTAAATTTGAATTATAATTTTAATCATATATATATATATATATATATAACTGCTACCAAATAAGGTGACAAACTGCACACATCCAACAAACCAGAGACTCCCTTAAGATGCCAAGAACTAAGGCCGAAACATTTCAGATCAATAATTAACAAATAAAAACATTGTGCAACAAGTTGGTATTAAATATTTTATTTATATATATATATATATAGTTGCATGGAAAATGTACAATATAAAATTTTAAAGAAATAGAGCATTACAGATACCAACACTAAATGATAAAACACATCAAGTTTTGTGAAGTAATGTAGCCAAGAAGGTATACTTTTTATCTTGAGATGTTTGTTTATCATCTTACATGTTTTGGCTTAACAACCATTTTCAAGTTGGTACCAGTTTTGGCAATGTTTGTGTGTTCAGTCTAACACACTGTAAAATTTTACATAATCATTTAATGTCTTTACATGTATACTATATTTTTCAGTCTATTCCAAGACCATCTTCAGGTATGTCAATACAGAGTTGTGCACAAGGAAGATAATTAACAAGTAAAGAGGCCCCATTTTTATAAATATTATCATGTACTGTAATATACACAAAGGTTCATATAAAACAATAAAATTCATATGGTGGGTGTATTCTCAGAATTATGTAGTGAAAGGTATTATTCCTTCTGTTTGTGTTTCTTCGAGGAAAGCATTGTGTTGGATATAGGATTTGTGTCTTTTTGGTGCATAACCTCAGATTAAGTTGTTTGGTATATATATATTCTCATGGTATTCATGTGGTGGGTCAAATTGTAACACAACAGGCAAGTGATTGGTTATAGAGTGTAGTAGATTGTTCCGGCATTTATGGCAGTTGAGTATGTTAGAGAATCATGCTAACAGTCGTAGTGTTGAGTTGTTTATCTGTATATGGGTCAAGTGGCACTGCAGTAGTTGAGGTAATGGATGCTGTGTGTTATGATCCGAAACAACATCTATCCTTCTCATGATGTAAAATTAAGTTTAATATTTTATTTGTTCCAGATGTGGATTTTTCATTTATTTATCTCATTGATTCATAGTAAGGTAAAGTTCATCCCATAACAGGTCACAAAGACCCAGAGGTGGAGTAGAGGTATGGCTGTACTCTTTCTATAACCCCAGCACTAGATGGGGGTGGGTGGTCAATGCTGTGCCCTGGCCGCTTTACCCCCAGGAAATACCTGGTACCCATTGTATAGGAGGCTTGGTGGGCCCCAGGGCCAGTCTGGGCAGGTGCAGAAAATCTCGCCTTCACTGGGATTCGATTCCCGGACCATCCGGCCCGTAGCAAGTCGCTATACCGACTGCTTATCCCTGCCCACATTGATTCTTAGTTAATATAAAAATTTTCTAGGGAGTTCATGAATTTCCCTTTCTTGACGTAGTGTAAAGTATCCATAATCTGTTCTATAGGGCCGAATGAGTGTCCATTGTCTTGGAAGTGCTGTGCAAAATGCTGTGTACGTAGTTTTGCATTTATATGGGTGAAAATGTCCATTATACCTCTCGTAAAAGATTTGCATCAAGCAAAATCTTCGATGTAATAGTATATTATGACAACGATAGGTGTACTTCCTAACCATAACACACAGCATCCATTACCTTGACTGCTGCAGTGTCACTTGAACCATTTGTGAATAAACAACTCTACACCATGACTCTGTAAGTATGATTCATTGCTGAGGAGGTTGTGGTCTGAGTCTGTCACATACTGAAACCTTTGTAGTGTTGCGTTGGACTGATGCATATGTCAAACTTAATGTTTTGCACGTTTGTGCCATTTTATATGTACATTACCAGAACCCAGAATTCTTTCTCACATACTGTATTTGGCATACTGCTGTAATTAACTGAATATGAGATGACACCCCACCCCACCCATCCCTTCTCAATCTTCAGTTTTCAGGAAGGTACCTATATTGAACATATTTATCTCTGTGAACAGTGATAAAGCATCCCTAATTTGGCAGACAAGGAATTAGGCAAATCTTCTTGTGTTATATTCAGGTAAATACAGTACTTTTAGTTATGTGATTTTTAATTTTATTATTGATTACCAGTGCTAGCAAACTACATCTGTATTTATTTTTCTTCTATATCTTTGTGATATGATTTTAGTGTCACTTTTCCAGGAATTGAGACACTTTTTTTATTTTCTGTTGTTTTTTGATCAGAATTATATTAGACAAATTTAAATAACATATATATTACTTCTACTCTATATTAACCTTTATTGGCTATGCATTGCATTTTTTAATCAGTAATAATACTGTAATTACCCCAAGTTAAGGTCTGGCTATCAGCCAGATATTTACCAAGAGATTTAAAATCCGCTGCTCCAGACAATAAAGGTTAATATTCACTGCACAAATTGCTGGGTGTTCAGACTCTTAAGAGGCACATCTCCAGTAACTGGTGTAAGGAGAAAGTTTGTGATTGAATTTTTATTTTCACATTTCGTATTTTTTGACCAGACTTTCAGAATTAATGGCTGATGGAAATTTGCTGTAACATGATGCTACACTCCACAGAAGTATGCAGTTCTTTGGTGCGGTATTTGTTCATGCACAGATCATGGTCCTTCAGCGTTTTGAAGATTCTGTGACATATGGTGAAGCAGAAAAGTATAGATGCATTAGATCATTATGAAGATTAAAACAAAGATTTTCAATGGTTTAATACTGTTAATGTAGCAAAACAAATTGTAGAAAAAATTGATGGATCTTAATGTAAGAGGATATAATGATTTGGATAGGGCAGAAGAATGTTCTGTCTCTTTTAATGGCTCTGCAGTAACATATACCTAAACAGAAAACACTTCACTTTTCTTACAATAGCCCCATTTGTTAGAAATATGTACAAAGAAACCTTGGTATTTATTGTTTAGTTTTCTGTAACACTCAGGGGCATTAAAGTGTGTTTGTGGGAGGTACTGTAGTGTGCATCTTATCTCTAATTCAGGGTCATGATTTTAATCTGCTGTATCATGCTTCAGAATTACTTAAACCTACTTATGTACAGTGCTGTTTTTAGCAGCCTGTATTGCTTCATACCTTATGTCAAGTGAGTGTCTGAATGCCCCGTGATTATTTGTCATGTTACTGAAGTGTATTAGCTCTGTGCACCACCTGTAGCTGTCACACATGCATTATGAATACAATGTATATGTTGCAGTAGTATTCAAAAGAGAATTATTGATAATCTTAACATGCGAACCCTAAATTGTTTGGAAGGTAAAATATAGTAATTAATCAGAATTGCTCACAAATGAATCTTAGTATTCAAAGCAAACTCATGATACAGTAAAGTAAAGATATATTACATGCATTAGAAAGAGAGGCACATATCAGTGTAAGAGCTCTTGGTCATCAGTGAGAGCTAAGTGTTAGACGTCTTGACACACAAACTTTTTATGTTGAAACTTTGTATGTTCCATCTGTGCTAGCTGATGGCATTAGACATGTGACTTGAAGGCATAAATGCAACATCTTTCCTCCTTACATGTCTAAAATGTATTTTTGGGCAGTTAGGCTTTTCTTTTTACAAGAAACTAATTTTAGCACATTTTTATTAAGTATTAATTGAATTTAAAAATGTTCATAAACTGATGAGGTGACTGTTATTGCTGCATACACTTTTACATGACAGGCGATTTTTCAAGGATGTAGCAGAGACGGGTAATAGGATTTGCATCAGAATTTGTAAAGCAATAAGATGCTCCAGTTTGTAAAGAGAAAACCCAAATAGTGTCATTGATGAGGAAACTCTCTTCAGGCTTGGTTTCTGTCTTCCCCGCCTTGTTCACAATTCTTTTGGGTTCTCATATGTCCCTGAGTGTAGGTGCATGGGATGTGGTTCTGTGTTGTATATCCGTTTACCATTTCTTATGATTACGGGATACTTAGCTAATTTCTGTGATTTAAAGGCCTGATATACTTGATGTTATCTTATGTGGTTGCCAACATACATGGTTCATCTGTAGATTATGTGTTGAGGTAATGTTTTTAATATTGAAGGAAATATAACTTGAGTTTTATGTATCCAAAAGGAGTGAAATTATTTTTAAAATGTTATGTTTCTCTGCTGTGGAAACATTTCCACTTATTTTATATGACAGAAGTTGATAACGGCTGAACAGGCCAGGTCTTTGCTTTATGAACTGTTCACCACTTGTGGCAGACACTAGAATGTTATCCTCTGTGCTTCAGATTGGTCTTATTTCATGTACAGCATATTTTTCACTGGTGGCAGCCATGGTCTAGGTTTCAGATACTTCTATCAGAATATTCTTATTTTATGTTTGTATTTCTCTGGAACAGAAAATGGTTTTGCCTTGCTCATACTTAAGACAACATTTGGAAGCATACATTTTATTGATTTTACATTTAAATGTGAAAATTGTTGTGTGTTCAAAAGTGATCACTATGTCAATAGAATACCGTAATTAAGTAATTGTTTTTAGATGCCCTGCATTATATCTTGGAGACCCTATTATTTTGGAAATAAAATCACTTTCCAAGCTGTTTGAAAGTAAATGTGCATGAGATTTTGTGTTGCTATTTAAATTACTTGGTAATTAAGAAAAATGGTGTTCACACATGTTGAAGGAGCGTGTCGTAGTAATATGCACTCTGAATATAGAAACAGGTGCGTGAGTTTGACAGAAGAAAGATAAATAATTTATATTTTGAGTATTGAGCTAAACTGACAATGTGTGAACATTTAGCATCTCCCGGAACATGATGCTGTTTTCCAGTAAAGTGTGCTTACATTTCAGAAGGTCCTGCTGCCTCTGTCATTAGCGTATCTCATCATCGTGTCTACCTATCTAGTATCTAGATTCCTACTATGATAATGGAGGCAGTGTGACCCCTGAAATATCAGTACACTTCCACCATTCTAATGAGCATTATGTCCCAGAGACAATAATAATCATTATAACTACCATGAGAACCTCAAATCTCACATATGACCAAATTTTGAAACATGGATGATAGTTGTAATCCAACGTGCAGCATACACTCCAGCCAGATGCTGTGCAGTGAAATCTGATTGTGGTGTTCGTCTAAAAGCATAACATTTTTGTACTTTATTCTAAAACTGCAAACTAAATGATAATGAGAAAAGTGGATAATGAAAAAATATGTTTAATACATTCTTATAATAAAACCACCTAGATGCACTAATTTCTCAAATTTATTTTTGGAATAAAACTCTACATGTTTTGGACAGTTCCTCTGTCCATCATCAAGAGTTCTTTGCTGTACACACAGGAAACCTGTATGACATATACCATTGCTGTGTGTACAGCGAAGAACTCTTGATGATGGACGGAGGAACTGTCCGAAACATGTAGTTTTATTCCAAAAATAAATCTGAGAAATTAGTGCATCTAGTTGGTTTTACTATAATATTTATATTATCACAATGCACGGTCACCTGAACGTCAAAATGTGTAATACAACTTCTAGTACTATGTATATGTTCAATGTATTCTATGTGTTTGCTTTTTCTAAAAAACACTTCGGTTTTTTAAAGAGTACAGGTCATATGTCTTTAAAAAACCATTCATAATGTATGGGATTAATTAAAGCTGTGGCAAATCATAACTGAAAATAATGTTCCGTCAGACATAAACTTACATTAGGTTCACAGGTTTCTTCATACTGTGTTTCCTCTCTTGGCCGAGTATTGTACTGTTATTCAAGGTAAATGTTGCCAAAATGATGCTACGTAACTACCATAACTTTCATGTCTGGAGTCTCTATTGCATTATCTCATTTCTTCCTACAGGGAGAATACATTAATATGACAGCAGTGAAGATTAATATTGTGGTCTGGATGGTGACACTGTGGAACTGTGCAGTTTAATGGGTCATTGCCAGCATTTCAGAAGAACATACTACTCCTGTCTTCAGGGTAGAAGTGTTATCCAAAATGTTGGTAACAATGTACCAGACTACATGGTGTCTTAACCCAGAAAACCTTCTTGTAACTCGGACCCTTGAAGATGAGGCCATAGGTTCCTTCCCAACACTGGGAACCAGTCACTCCATGATGTGTCATATCACTCAGAAATGGAGCCCTGAACCACACCTTCATGGAAACCTTAAGATTCATATCTTAAACAAACGTATTTTTCACATTATAAGACTTAGGATGTGTTGACAGACTGACAAGGAGTTATTCGACCCTAAAAATTACTTCTTCATGAGATTTTACAATGTGATTGCTCAGTGCATAGACATAAATATACAGTGTTGAAGGAAAACTGCTTTGTGATTTGAGTATTTTGAGCTGTTCCAGGTTATAGCCTAGGTTCCTGATATCTTCTGGTTGATCCAGTTCACGTAGCTGGGTATGTTGACGTACACTCCGGGAATGCCTTTGTCTGCACATCCAATTCCCCAGGCAACAATGCCTGCTACATAATACTGGCCATTCACTCCACACACCAGTGCTGAACCTCCATCACCCTTGAAGGATAAAGAATATGGTGTAAGTTGGTTGTTGTGATTTCTTATAGGCTGTCTCTTCATTAAAGAGTTTGTTGGTCTAGGTGATTTTGTAAAGCAGTAGCAGACCATCTTCATATATGTTAAAAATAAGATTGTTGAGTGTTGAATATACAATTAATGCATAATTCATAATAGTGAATTTGACACAAATGTCGTGACTTGTATATTTCATCCATTACTGGTATTTTTCCAGCTATGTGTTTTGGCTTATAATGCCACCATCAGGCTAGCAAATTCATATACATAAGGAAGCAGTTAGTTTTTTTTTTTTTTTTCCAGTGGTCTTGCTGTAACAAGAAATCCAAAATTGCACATGTATATCGAAAATACTTTAAAGTGAAATAATTGAAATATTTAAGGTGAAAGCTTTATGAAGCCTCTACTGTCATTCACTTCATCTTACAAGAGAATTGCACTGCTGTTTACTATTTATGTTCTGTGTCTAACCCTACTGTTATTTCATATTGCAATATGGAATACATCTTTTCATGAACTTTGTTTATAAATTTTTGAATGTCTTTTGGTATTCTGTTGCATTGTATATGGTTTGTTTTGTGACTGGGTTACACTTTTACCTGCAATATTAATAACCTGATTTTACTATTTGTAAAATTTAATTTTGTTTCCTACTCTGCACCTACACATTATAGATACACATCACAATAGGAAACAAAATTTGTGAGATTTGAGGTTCTCACAGCAGTATGGATTGAGAATACACAAACTATAAACAGAAAACAGTAGAGCAGATCTTTTGTAACATTAAGTGAATGACAATAGGGTTTTCGTAAGCATGCTTTTGTCCTAATTATTTTATTTATTTCATTTTATTTTTAAGTGTTTCAGAAAAAAAAACTATAAGACTTGGGACCTCTAGTTATAGTAAAGGATTTCAAAGGATGCAGTCATGTCCTAATCAAGGTGCTCTTCAGCATTTCCCTGTAGGTATGGAGGAAGACTAACCTCCCCCCCACTCAGGATAGCCAGTGGTCCAGCTGAGATTTGAACTGGGCATCTCCTAAATGCAGCTAAAATGTAACTATACAAGGGATTGATCCACAGGACTTGTTTCTGTGACCTGTATATCGTAGCAGATGTAATGCGATAAGAGAAAAGCATGAAAAGGGTTGCTGTTCTCTCTGATTAGAAATGCTGATTTAAATAACAAGAACACACAAATGTTGGCAGTAATCAAATTTGAACGAGGTATGTTTGTATTGGACTGTGGTTAATATAAGAAATGTTCCAACAGACTCACTGTACATGCATCATAACCTTCTTCTCCACCTGCACAGATGAAACTGGTAGGATTGAGCTGGAACTGTGAACCAAGACGTGTGGTGTGTAGCTTATTCTGACAGTCCTGCCATCCCAGCACAGGAACAGTTGCCTCCTTTTCTATATTTTGGTACTGGCCACTCTGTCCAAATGCATCCTTACCCCATCCAGCTACAGTACACCTGATAAATCACAAGAATGTAAATTAAATTTTCTGAAATGCATGAGACTGGTTAAGAACAAAATAATCTTTAGATATCTTTAACACAAAAGAACCTCTCTGTGCCTTTGTGTGATCTACATATAACTGTCAAACAAACTGGTAGTTGTTCACAAAATCACATTTGTGTTTGACATAACACAAGCACCCTATGTTTGCACTGTCGCCAAGGGCCAAGGTGAAGTTTTGAGATGTCAAGAATATTAGTGAGAGCAGTCAAGTCCCAGTGCCCTTTCCTATTCAGATGACTCATGAGACAATGCTTGGATAACAAAGCTGAGCTTTACAGTTGCAGTAACCTTATCCCTACCACTGTTGTGTGTGTGTGTGTGTGTGTGTTCTTATGGTTGTGGCTAGAGAGTCTGTTTTTTGTTCAGGTTATTTTCCTGGGTTTTCCTTTTATGTTTTTATTTTTCTTGCTGCTTTTTACTGTACTTTTAGAAGAATGAGTTTGCTGTCTTTTTATATTTTCTTTGAAAGAAGATCAATTCATACTTTGATTCCATTATCGGATTGGGAATACCAGCCAGAGCAAGTTCAGGCTGGTATTTGTTTGTTTTATAATTTGTTGGCTTCTCTTCCTTCATTGGCTGGGAATGTATTTATTAATAGTTCATTCGGTTCATTGTGTCTATTTCTATTAAGTGATAGTGTTTTTATTGGTGGGTTATTTTACGTTGGTATGTTTTTGGCTTTTTGGTGAGGATGCCTGTGTTTTTAGTTCATTTGTGGCTTCGTAGGACCCACGCTGAGGCACCTCTTTCTGGTTCTATGATTGTGGCTGTTGTTTTGTTGCAACTTGGTGGGTATGGGCTGCTTCATGTTTTTCCTATTTTGTTTAAGTTTGGGTTTGGTTTTAGTATTATTTTGGTTGTTTAGAGTTTGGTGTATATATGTATATAGGGTGTCCCAGGAGGAATGTGCCAGACTTCGGGAGAGTGTTCCTTATGTTAAAGTATACCGATATAACCCAAAACACCTATATCCAAAGTTGAACGGTTACAGAGATAATGGCCAGAGAAGT
>Ga0136643_10009439_pt1 | contig 14353 bp, 4 predicted proteins | sample TergutLab28metaG_FD_96883 | JGI IMG/M metagenome (GOLD analysis project Ga0136643, IMG submission 96883) | Labiotermes labralis P1 segment gut microbial communities from Petit-Saut dam, French Guiana - Lab288 P1 (version 3) (version 3) | ecosystem: Host-associated > Arthropoda: Insects >... | reverse complement strand
AGAGCAATACAACCCATGAAATAACTCATCAAATAAGTCGCAAGCTCCTGAGGATGGATGTATTAACATCCGAAACATGTTGAACAGTAAATAATGAAATAATAAAGCAAGTGACATCAAGTTAGTCTCTCTTTATTCAACTATTCGTAAGTACCGTTCATACCTGAGTTTATTTTCGGTTTCTTCTACACCGGCTGCAAAAAAAAACTGTGAGCAGACTTCGCAATCCGGGATGAATTGGCTGAAGCGTGACTGTGCCTGCTGTCTGCAGAAAACAAAGAATTTAATTTAAACAAGTCTGCCCAAAATGTTAAAGAGTAGCACATTACTTGTTTCCTTCATAATCCGAAGAACAGCACTTATCATATTACCTTCACAATCTTAGTTTTCTCACTTGTTGGTTCGCCACAGCACATAAAGTTTTATTCTTCGCTTCGAGAGGTGCTAAATGACACGATTCAATCCGTTCAACAGGTTGCTATAAAGAAGGGGCTGAAATTTCTATTGCGAGAAAAGCGCATCCTTCGTGAAGTATTTTGCCTGAAACGCGTTCCCTTCGACGTTTCGAAGTCAGTGAACGTGATATCCAGTATTGCATTCATATCCTTACACTTTTGCAATAGCTCATATGTTCTTGGATTTGCCCAACTTCATGTTGCTACTCATTGGAGTTCCCTATAATTCTAAGAGCAACCAGCTTCATGAGTCGTGGCCAAATCTGTTTAGTTGCTGATATTCGTAATCTTTGCTAATTTAACGACATTCTCTGCAACTCACGCCATGTAAGACGTCGGATGATGGTTTACAGTGCATTAATTCCAAATAATCTGGAAGGAGTCTCTCGTGGCGTTTGTCTGTACCTCTGCAATAATAGAGGCTGATTAAAAATAACAGCTGGAAAAAAAAACGTGCTGATAAATCGAGGAAAATGAGAGGCGTTACTGCTTCAGTGCATAAAACATTGATGCATGGAAGAATGCCATTTTGCGTTGTAACAGGAAACGCTTTTTTGGCGAAGTGAATCGGGATGTTTTTCGAATGTCCATTTACGTGGTTCAGGAAATAAAGGGGGGCTTAATTATGTAGAACAGAGAAGACTCAATCTTGGTAATGCAGATGATGATGCTGGGGACTGTGCAGAATTACGAGTATTTAAATTCGTTTACAGTTAACGAAACGCGGAATGTTGCCTTTATCTTTATCGTTGCACTGTGCATTTCGTAGTCATTTAATTAGCACACCAACTAATGCACATACATAAAGTTTCATATTAAAACACTTAAAATCGCTCCAACATATTTCGATCCTAAGATCATATTCAGGGAGCTACACTGTTCCTTGCTAAAGTCACATTTTTTTAAAAACACTCACTGATTAATTTCCTTATATTAACTCGGTGCTGTGGCAGCATGTCTGTAATATAAAATATATTTATTAAGTAGATGTGACTTTAGCAAGGAACAGTGTAGCTCCCTGAAGATGATCTTAGGATCGAAACATGTTGGAGCGATTTTAAATGTTTTAATGTAAAAATTTTATTTTTGTGCATTAGTTGGTGTGCTAATTAAACGGCAGAATATTGCCTTTTATTGTAAAACAAAGAAGTGAGTCTGGAATCCAAAATATTCCTGAATAACACATATCGTGATAAACTTAGAAGCAATGAACTGCACAGTCGCAGTTTTCGTGTTAGGTTTAAATTTTATTTAATTCAGTTTATTTATTTAACTTGTCTTATTTTATTTTGTCAAATATCTCACACAGACGTGTAAAGAAAAACCAACTTGATGCACAAATTATTCTCACTATATTTCGTCAACCTCTACATGTTTCGGGCTTATCTGGTCCCATCATAAGGAGGTACTATCGTATGTATACAACAGTTGGTACTTATTATTCTTTTTAGATGACTGTCTGTTGTACTGGTTGGTTTGGAACAATCTCAATTAGAGATCTGATGTGGTCGGTAAAGAAAACAACTCCCAGATCCTCGTGTTACCATTGTACGAAAGTGCATTGGTAGCAATGCGAAGACACTTGCACTAAAGCACCTGCAGTTTCCTGATTTGGGAGAGAGCGGCGGACCCCCAGACTGGGCACGCGTAGTCCGTCATTGGATGGATGAGCTGCTTGTTCGGCAGAACTCCATTCCTGATGGAGAGACCACTTCTGTTTAGGAGAGGTCCCAACACTCCCGGTCTCCGACCGCTTTCTTCTCGCCTGATCGATATAAGTCGACCAGGTGAGCCGTGTGTCAACTCTCAGAACTGATTTGTCGACGGATACCAATATATACCGGCATCATACATAACAATGCATTGCATCTTTTGACCTTAATTAAACTGACTGTCGCTGGCTTTGTGGGTACAGGGTGTTTCTTAATTAGAGAGTGCGTGATAGGGCGGCATATGCAATTGTATTTATAACTAGTAACGCCATAACTTGTACTCCTAACAGATTATTATTATTATTATTACGTCAAAACAAGAAGGGGAAATTATCAACACAGGCCTTTGCCTTACAGGAAACATGTGGCGATGTTACAAGAATTTGCGCGGCTTTAATGAGAAACTCAGAAAATAAAGAAAATTTGGTAGGTCAGTTTTAAACTGGTTATGGCGGAATGTGGCATCCATGAAGAGTGTTCGAGCCTGAAGATGCAGGTACTGCGAGTAGTGGAAACACAGGGAACTGTTTACCAGTCAACACGGCTGAACGTCCCAGATGATTTGCATCTTCAGCAGTACCGCTGTGGTAAACTCGAATCTTGCACCTCACGTTTGTTTGTACCACTGATATTACCAAATGTAATCAGAGATATTGTTTGTCGCTTAGCGATGTTAATCACCTTAAGTCCATTACAATTATCGTCTAATTCAGTTTTTTTTAATTAAGCTCGTCAATTATACGTGAAGTTCATTACGTGCTGCTCCCAATGGATGAACGCATTAATGAAATACCAGGATCTGTAATGATAATTGGTCGTTATTTACAAAGCAATAATTAAAAACAGAAAATGATGTGTAGTGTACCTATTTTCTGTGTCGCCACTTCATTAAAATCAAGTGCTAAGTGAAACGCACGTCTCACTTGCAACAGAGAGATGTCAGATAGGTTTTTCAGATAGACACGTGTCAGTAATATCGAGGCTGCTTCTAACCCAGGACGCCCGCACTGTGTGCCTTATATATGTGGCACTACACAGTCCATCCGCATGTGGATCAGTAACACTAATATTTTATTGTCACCGGCGGAATCAGTTGCTGTAAACAGCATGAGAGAAATGGCTGGCCTATTTGTCGGTTTTCTATCTACAGGTTGGATCACATATCATTTCGTAAATTGAGGGTCATTCCGTCACAATTTATGTATTCGTTGATTAATTAGTACTGTTGCAGACTAATAAAAGGTTATCTCCTTATCACGCTTAGTGATGGGAGAACGATGAAATATTGTATCATATATCGATTCGTTGGTGTTATTAAGAATAGTTCCTAAGTAATAATATATTTAACAGTAATAATTTAATCAAATTCGGAAGGTCGCTGGTTCGATCCCACCTGGTGTCAGTGGAATTTTTAATTGACATAAAATCCTTCCGATCGCACTATGGCCCTGGGGTCGACACAGCCCCTAACAGAAATGAGTACCAGGAGTATTTCCTGGGGGCAAAGGCGGTCGGTGCGTAAGGCTGACAACCTACCACCAATGGTCGAATTGTCACTTACTATACCAGATGCTGTATTAATACAATTCGACCTCCTGATGATGAGCACAGAGTTGCTCGAAACATGTAGAGGATTATAATAATAAACGCTTTATATAACGTAATTGTTCATCAAGTTGGTCATTTACCCACAGTTATACCAGGATGCACGGTGAGCAAAACATAAAAACTTCCGGATGAAGGTTTCGCAGCAGTAAACTTCATGACTATCTTCTTTGTCTTATTGATGTGAAGTGATATAATTTTGTGTTACGTAAAATTTGTTTAAAATTATTATTATTATTATTATTATTATGGGCATTTATTCATTATACTTAATAATTTCCTGTAACTAATTTTCTGAAATTCACATCATGGACTTCTATTAAGAGTGGTGGAAGTCAGCGGCAGTTAACACTGGAAGATACAAATTGTTGGTGGCGTTGAAAGGAATTTGTTCCAATTATGGGCAGTAATTATATTGCGTAAGGCCGATTATCTCGAACACGGCTTTTGATTTAACTTCTTCTTCTTCCATATCTTTCCCTCCGTTTCTCAATATATAATCACATACGCTAATAATTGTCACCACCAACATCAGCAGCAGAGTGTAGTATGAATACAGGCTTATTCCTGCCTCGTGGGAGCTGATCTCCCCCATCTTCTCCTTGGTCGACGTAAACGCTTATGTTCTTTTTTTATGTAAATAAACTTGCTCAAGAAGAAAGAAAATTTGCCGTATGTTAAAATGGGAAATTCAGGCTATACCTGCGTAAAATTAAACAATAAATTAACGTGCATATAAATTATTTTATTTTAAGATATGAATAGTTGTAAAGAAGGTCCTCTTGTAGCAAAACAGTACATCAGTACAAAGCAGTTTATCATGTAGAATCTTGTTCTCTATTATCGCATTACAAAATGTACGCTATTCAATTAATTACATTTGAAAACCACTAGGCAATTATTCATTTACCGGCGTGACAGTTGACATATTTTATGGCTGGTTGTGCTTTTATGAGCACAGAAAAGGTTGTAGCCTCGTGGGTGTAGCAGTCATAAATCCATTTGGTATATAAGGTATCGGTCTGTAAAAAAGTTAGTGAAAATAATGTGTTAATCGGTTCGTGTGGGCAATTTATCGTGTCTCGAGTGGATTCCGTACTGTACAAACTCCAGTTACAATAAATTGATCGCATAGTAATTCGAACTGGAATTTCTGAAGTGGTGTTGGAATCTTTACATTAAATGGGCCTGCTAGAGCAGATGATGAATGCCTGCTTATTCACGCGAGCTGGGAAGCTAAAGGTGAATTTCGGCAGATGAGGACGGTCCGTGCCGTTTGAACAATGACGCCGTTCAGCCGCGTTAGCTACTGCGTAGGTGAAAACCTTCCGGTAGCTGGTTCCCCGTCAAATCCTGCTGCTTGTCTGAAGAAGGATTCAGAATATTTCTTCAGTTTAGAAGACCGAGGCTCAAATTGTACTCCAGCTGTCAAAAGTATTGCGCATTTATCTTCTGCAAGGTTCTGAAATTGTATACAGTGCAAGGTTCTGGACTTCCTAGATTTTCTCCAAGAAGCTGACAGCCTTGACATTTCTTTCGCTGTTCCTTAACTTAGGCTGTATGAATATTGTATGTATACATGCATGTATGTATATATATGTGTATGTATTATATATGTATGTATGTATGTGTATGTATGTATGTATGTGTATGTATGTATGCATGTATGTATGTATGTTTGTATGTATTATGTATGTATGTGCTATGTATCTATGCACACAGTCCGTAGAATACGGTTAACGACACAAAGTGTGCTCTGTCGCCGTCAGCCCCATAACCACCAAACATGTTGCTTTAAGAGCACAAAGTTCCGAAACAGTTAAAGCAGAAGAAGAGTGGCTGTGAAGGATGACGACAGCAACAGAGCGGTTGTTACGTTAGCTTATTGGCCGTCTCCACTCCCTAACGTTTTTAATGCTCATTGAGGAACAGCTGAAACTAATCATCAGAGTGCTGCGCTCTAATTGGGAGTACACAGTTCTGAGAAACAGAATATTGTGCAGTGTCCGCGTTTGTTTATTGACTGCAAACAGAATTCGATTGTTGAGAATCTGATTGAACTATCCGCAACACATCCAGTGCTTAATGTATTCGGTAATATAAAGTAATTTGTCAGGCCTGCAGAAAATGATTTGCTTAAACTATTAGATAATATCAAGTAATTTGTGTTACTGCTAATGCAGTGCTTAATATATTCGGTAATATAAAGTAATTTGTGTCAGGCCTGCTGATAATGATTTTCTTAAACTATTAGATAATATCAAGTAATTTGTGTTACTGCTAATGCATTGCTTAAGCTTTTGGGGAATGTAAAGTAGTTTGTGTCAGGCCTCCCAATAATGAATTGCTTAATCTATTAGATAATATCAAGTAATTTGTGTTACTGCTAATGCATTGCTTAAGCTTTTGGGGAATATAAAGTAGTTTGTGTCAGGTCTCCTAATAATGAATTGCTTAATCTATTAGATAATATCAAGTAATTTGTGTTACTGATAATGCGGTGCTTAATATATTCGGTAATATAAAGTAATTTGTGTCAGGCCTGCTGATAATGATTTGCTTAAACTATTAAATAATATCAAGTAATTTGTATTACTGCTAACGCATTGCTTGAGCTTTTGGGTAATGTAACGTAGTTTGTGTCAGCCCTGCTGATAACGTATTGCTTAATCTAGTAGATGATATAAAAAAATTATGTTACTGATAATGCATTGCTTAATTCTACACGGGAAGCTAACATCAAGCAGTATGTGTAACAGTACGCCCTCTATCAGTTATCTTTCAATTAAATAATTTTTAAATATTGCAAGTTACGTTAAGCGTATAAATTTCCTGCAGTAAAAGAGAGCGCTCAGGTTTTATCACTATGCCATCTGCTTCATAATAAAGTGTTTAGTCCGGTATAGCAGGCAGTGTGAACCGCCTTTTGCATGACAGTCCATCGTGTTATTTAGAATTTCCGTAAGGTTCTGTCTTTCAGAGCATTTCCTCGTATTTTATTTTGTTTAAATATTTTTCTCGTATTTGTATAGAACATAAGGCTTTCACGAACTAGCTCCAAAATCTGGTTAGTCTGTACCGGAACAAACCGCGTATGCTCCGTACCATTGGCTTAATGCATTGCAGATACTGACAGTCACTGAATAAGCCACTGAAAACGAGTAATGAACTTTGTTTATTTCAAATCCGCCTTCTGCCAACTCGACCGTGAAAGGAATCTGCAGGACTCTGAAATTTGACTCCGAATTCTATCCAGCTGATGGCTAATTGCCAGAACTGAGTAGAAATTCAAAATAATAGTTAATTACAAAGTTCTTACGATGAAGCGTGTATAATGTATGTGTAGTAATGGAAATGAGTGGAATATTGGATCAAACCCATAAAATGTTCAAAGTCATTCATCTTCCCCACCTGTGCATTCACACAGCAGCTGTACACAGGGAAAGGCGACCATTTGGAATCATAGCTGCATTAAGAGTGTCAGAAGCAATTGTGAAGTTGAGAGCCTAAAAGAATTCTCTCTTCGAAATTTATTATTATTATTATTATTATCATCATCATCTTCTTCTTCTTCTTCTTCTTCTTCTTCTTCTTCTTTATGCAGGGTATTTATACTTATATTCCTGAGACAAACTATGTCCCTAGGGAATACATTGTTGCAGCTATTCTGTTGTTACTATTCATGGTGCTTACGTGAATCTTCTCGGCTTCTTTTTTAATCACGTTTCTGTCTCCTGAGATTGCAACTTCTATTAACATACATGTTCCATTTTCATTATCACGGATTATAATGTCTGGTTTGCTGTTGGGGATAGTTCTATCAGTTTGTACTTCTTGATTCCACAATATGGTTACCTTGCCTCCTTGACTTGTTTCTACTGATTTTTGCCACATGTTCATACCAGTGCTTTTTGTCCAACTGTACCCCTGTTTCCTTGAATATGTTGAAGTGTAGTTGTGCACACACTGTCATGTCTTTTTATATACTGTTCTTTTACCAGCATTGGGCATGCTGATATTATATGGTCTATTGTTTCGTCAAATTGTTGCCAAAGTCTGCACTTGCTATCTGTCTCTGTGTTCAATATTTTTGTCGCATAATATTTTGTTTGTAGCGCCTGGTCTTGTGCTGCCACTATTTCACTTCCAGTTTCTGCTTTTAGGTCTCCCTTCGATAGCCAGAGGAACGTGTCTTCTTCACTAATAAGCTGTCTATCTATATTTCTAAGGTACTGCCCATGCATTACTTTGTTTTTCCATTTTTTCTTTAGGGACCCTCCCAATCTTGCCTTTCTGTGTTGTATTCCCTGTTTTTCGTCACTCTTCTCATTTGGTTGACTTAATTCTTCTGTAATCTTTGCTGCTGTCTTAATTATCGAGTTCATATTTGGTTAAGTGTTTCGTGGCTTTTAACAATATTTACAAACTGGCCTTCTTTAAAATTTATTGTTACTATATTATTATTATTATTATTATTATTATTATTATTATTCAAGTCTTTATGATTGGTGTGCTGGCGCAATCAGCCATAAAGCCAACTACAGAGACAGGACACGAACATAAATCAAAACACGTAAGTTAACTCGCAAAAGAAAATGCATAGAAAAAAGAACAATATGTAGTCACATGAGGTAACAAACCACTCGACCAATTTCAGCGTGAACGGTGAAGCTTTGCCGTAATAAATGACGAAGACTCGGGCGGGAGGGATGGAATATTCAGTAGTTAAATGAATATCGGAGGTTGGAAAAAGGAAAAAATAAATATAGCTTTAGAATTAATTTAATGGAAAACCCAAGTTAGATGAAAAGAAGAAAAAATGACGTCACTTTATTGAACATATCGTAATTCAATGATAAAGATATTTAACAGATTTAATAGTACCAAAGTAGCTTGAAGTAGGAAAACTGAATATATAAATAATTCAAGGACAATCTTATTCATATTGCTACTAATAATTCTTAGGGGCACTTTAATACTCATGATAATACTCATTAATAATAATAATTGTTTGTTGTTATTCCATTATAACTTCTGAAGTAAGACTTTTTATGCCCGTTGTTATAATCTTCGTTATAGAGTGATCCATTTTGAAGGTCTACAATATGAAGTCTGCCGGTCCCAATGGCCGCGCGGTCTAAGGCGTAGGTCTGCGTCCGTCCATCTGCTGAGATTGGGGGTTTGAATCCTGCCGGGGGCGTGGATGTCTGTCTGTTGTGAGTGTTGTGTCTTTTCAGGTAGAGGTCTCTGCGTCGAGCTGATCACGCGTCCAGAGAAGTCCTACCAACTGTGGTGCGTCGTTATGTGTAATCTACAAACCTCGTAAATGAAGAGGCCCTGGCCCACTGGGGGCTGTCGCGCGCAAAAGCAATCAAACGATATGAAAAAGTGTGAATGGTGTTGATGGAAGCACGCCACTTTGCTGGCCTGTGCTTGTGACGGTGCCTGTAGCAAGGCGCACAAAACCTAAGGATAACACAGAAGCCCTATCAGACGCCGGTGAACAGGCTGGCCGAGGAATATAACAGCACTTAATTTCGATGTTCCGCTTTCGTCACCAGACTTCTTGAACTCGATGAATATCGGTAACTGCATAAACTTGTATTCAGAGCTGATCGCTATTGCTCATACACGTTCTTACTTTAGCATTGACTTTAGTGTTTAATATAGAGGATAAAATGACAAAAGTTACTGTAGCAGTTCTGCAGAGCTGAGCGTATCCCAGTTCGTGTGTGTTCGTTGCGGTCCTTATTATTCTGAGAAAAGAAAGTTCTCCAGACACTGTAAAAATCTTAAGGAAGATATTTTTATCACACACACGCGTGCGCGCGCGCGCACTTGCGAAGACACGCTTGCATGCATATACCTTTTAAATGTATATACGAATCTCTTTACTTTTCTATTTCGTAATGCATCTGCGCACTTAAATATATTTATGTTAATATATTTATTTTTCATTCTTTGTTGATTTATTTGTGTTATTTTTAGTAACTCTTACTACGTTATACAATGCACTGTTTCACAAATTTCTCACACTGTGAAGCGGCTGGTATTTTCCACAATATGTGTTGATCTGCGCTTACGAATTAATAAAACGTTTTGTCACGAAGTGTATATCAAAACAAAACAATGACGTGTTATCGTAAATTTGTATGGAACTTGTGTTCCTTTGTAAAGGAGACACAATTTTTTATGTACGAAACCTGTTATGAAAATAATAGTCATTTTAATCCGGCACTTTTCGGGTAGATGAAAATTATTGGTGAAGAGGTGCAGAAACAATTCTGTAATGCTCTAGCACTGTCACTAAACATTCGTTCCTCCAAATAACGCGTAATGGCACCTCATCTACTGGAAACAATTATCAGTAAACTAAAACAAGAATAGAATCATGTCAATCAAAAACTCATTTTAATAAATGGCACTTTACATTGTTACGTGTTTCGATTCCCCAGGAATCGTCATCAGGCAGTTCATACAAAACACTTAAAATACACCAGTTCTTCACGTTGTTCGCTTACACTTTTGTGAGATCTCACTAATTTCCTTCTAAAACATTATGAATTTCCCATTACTCTACAGCAGTTTTTCTCAACCTTCGTGAGACCGCGGCCCAGTAATTTCTTTTTTCATAAGAAGAGGGTCCGGTCCCAACAAATTTACTCGTGAATACCTTTCCATTTTTTTTAAGTTCACGCATTAAACTAACATGAGTATTAATAATTAATTATGGCATAATCATAAAGATTATTAGTACATTTATGTATACGGTGTGACATGTTGACAAATATAAAATTACATTTAAGTTAGTTATCAATCACTGGACTAATGAAATATTGTAGCATATTGTAGTTTCCTCAGGCCAATGCATGGGTCTGAGTTTTTCGACATATTCACGAATATTTTTCTCCTCAGAATATTTCCGCTATAAAACATTCATTCATGAAAATTGCTTAGAAAACTAAAATGACAAATTCCAGGAGAACCTCTCACTGCCCGGTAAATTGATGCCAGAGCCCGGTACCGGGCCGCGGCCCGACGGTTGAGAAACACTGCTCTGCAGCACGTGTAACATATGTTCTCTCGTTCAAGGTTTCCTTCTAATTGTTAGGCTTAAATAATAACAGTTGTTCTTGTTCTTATCTTAAGTGGACGTTGGGACAGAACGGGATGACTCAGAATAAATCAACAACGTACCTGGGAGGAAATAATAAAAGTCTGATGCATTAAAGACTAATCCTTTGAACTGGGACTTCATTAAAATTCATAATCCTACCATTTCATAAATGATGCCACTTTATGTCAATTTATAATGCACGTATCCATTGAAAAAAGCAACCTAGACCTCTTAATTTAATATAAATATTGCATTTTTTGTATCTTTACTTCTTTAAATTACATACTTTGATATATTAATATATAATTACCAATTTATTACCGCTTAGGCTAAATTAATATATACTGACTGGCATGTAAAATTGAGAGCTCAACTATATTTAACAATCTGATGTTTACAAAGTTTTCTTCTATGCATTTTAACTAGTGCCTGTCGGGGGGCTTTTATATAAGCTGAAACACGTAGTAGGAGCACTAAACGCAGTGAAATATTGTCTAAATTATTGTGATGGACGGCCCTGTTTTACACGTCACGACGGGACGGCCAACTTGAAAGACACACTGCTGTAATTTATCATTCGTAAATCTCGAAAATTGATCGGTTAACGATTGATTTTACGTACGACAGTTTGACACATAAATTACCCCCCAACTGTTTAATTAGTTATTGCCTAATTGTGCGGTAGAATATGTAATTATAAACAGAAAGTGGTTCAGACACAAGAATTTGTATCAAGTTTGCAACATTGTGTAGGTGATATTAACAAAACACTGACATCACCTTGATGGCTCCGTAAAATCGCACGTTACAGCAACAAAAAATGACCAATGCTTGTTAGTCCATTTTAATTTGCAGACATTTCAGGTAGCTGCATGACAGACACCATGCTCCCTTGCACTGCAGTTTTATTGCTTGTTCCTTCCCTCGCATTTTACATTGCAGTGACTAATTCTAGCCCGTGGCATTCTGTAGCCATTTTTAACAATGTCACCCAACAAGTTGCGAAAAGCAATTATGCAAATAGGTGGGGGGGGGGTTGACTCTGAAACCCGGTAACGACTCCTGTTCGCTTCCATATTACCATTTATTTCTGTTTTTCAGCCGCGACGCTGACAGGATTTCACTCCTCTCCCAGAGCGGATTGACGAGAGCTGTGTGCGCCTGTAATTCCTGGCATGAGAAAAATACCCAAAATCAAGTTCTCTTCTCCACGTTGATTACGAATGTCGTCAGTACCATTGGATAAAAATACTCTCACCTTTCTCTGCCTTACTTATATGCTATCATAGACCAGTTTATGCAAAGACAGGCAATGTACTTATAAACGTAACATAGAAGAGCGTTCGCGTAACCATATTGTGATGGTAAAGAATTAATTATTACATACAATGCTTATGTGGCTGTAGTCTTAGTTACTGAGCTTGCAAAAAGCATGTCTCATAATATATTGTCAGCTGTGACCTGTCCGACTCTTGCCATATTTTTCCACATTATCTCATAAACGGCACTACTGTCCGGAAACAAGTACTGGAAAATAAAATGTGTGTTTTGAATTTCTCTACAACACCTGTCTGAAACATTTCTCATTCTAAGAAGAATCTGGCTAGATATTATGGTAAATGCACTGTAGCCGATCATTTTTATTATAGTCGTTTTCTAGGATTGCTGGCGTCAGTAACGGACGGTTCATGGCACGCATTGTAAGTTAATCTGTCAACGTATATTTAGGACCGTTGGTGGTAGGTAGGAGGGGAGAGATTTAAATGGGAAAACGTTAGCAGCGGTCAACGGACGCTAGCAATCCAGTGCGAATTCAGTCGCGTACGAGTGTGGTGTAAGTGGGAGTACAGAGAAGTGACTGTGTCAGTTTCCTAGAAATGATCTAGTTGTTTTACTGGGTATAGCGCTCCATTATTTTATGTCAAGAATAAATTGAGTAAACAAAACAACAAGTAAAAAAAGAAATAATTAAAATTATATGTGATTCTGTGAACCACACCCTTTTCCCGTAAGAGGATCACCTTCCAGGCTGAGCGAGTTGGGACAACAAAGTTACGAAGGCTGATCTTGTAGAGCACTTAGGTCTTCATGTAGAGTGCCCGTTATGCTTCGCATATATAAATGAAACTTGACTTTCATAGCACAGTTTGTTGTTCATAACAAGTTGTCTCCTTTACAATTGTACCTTGTACTACGAACGGGACCGCAGTGGCACAGTGGTTAAGGTGCTGTGCTACAAATCGGAAGGTCGGTGTTTCGATCCCAGATGGTTTCATTGGATTTTTCATTGACATAAAATACTTCCGATCGCACTATGTCCCTGGGGTCGACTCATCCTCTAACGGAAATGAGTACCAGGAGCAATTCCTGGGGGTAAAGACGGCCGGTGCGTAAGGCTGACAATCTTACCACCATCCTGTGCCGTTGTAATGAAATCTGGGAACCTCAACTTCCTGGAACCCTCTGGACCACTCCAGGCCTGTAACGGGACTGATTTAGCTTTTACTACGAACATCTATTTGTTTCTGTTCCACATTGGATCCTGTCTTGTAAATCGTATGATGTGTTTTGTTTGTTTGGAGTGCGATGGAAGACTATACTGTCGTTTTAAAATAACATTTTACGTACTGTATTGTAACCAAACCTGCACATTTCATATGTACTATTATTGTAACACTTTTTTTGTTGCTGTACGTTTTAACAACATTGGTGTTAGCTCCCTGAACATGGGGAATGCGCCGAATTATGTTGGAACATATTGATAGTAAAATATACAATACGTAGATTTATGCCTTTGTTGGTGTTGATAGACTTCGTCATTCAATTGCCGTGCGCGGAATGAACAATATAAAAACTGGTTGTCGCTTTTCGCAATTTTGCGAACGCGACCAAAAAGTATCACTCGCATTGTGTGCTTTAAACTACAGGTTTAGATAAACACTTCCGACTATGCTGTGAGTGCACGACACTTCTGCGTCTCTTGAAATGTGAAATGTCTTTACTGTTTGGTTGACCTCATTTCAGCAATAAAACTGTTTACTGCAAATAAAGCACAAATATTGTGACTGGCTTGCTTTAGTCAGTAGTACAGAAATGTGTTACGAAAATTCGAACCAAACTGAAGTAGCTAAGGATATTATCCATTGGCGCATTGTTTCTCGGTTCGTCGACGGCAAACCGTTACCGGCGCGCTGGTCGTAGTTACGCCGTTAAGGATGTACGTTTACCCGCGGAGCGTTTTGTCGGCCAGTATGCCTTTATGGCGTCCGTGGCAGCTTGAACCGCTCTACAACTTGCGTAAATCTCCAGAGAAATTTCCCCTGTGTTGTGCTCTCTCTGTCTCTCTCTCTCTCTCCCTATACATATATATACAGGGTGTTTCACGACTTTAGGGCATAACTGCAGGAGGTGATTTCCTAGGTCTTTGTGATCAAAAAAGTTCATATAAACATGTGTCCGATTTT
>Ga0136643_10009436_pt1 | contig 14355 bp, 6 predicted proteins | sample TergutLab28metaG_FD_96883 | JGI IMG/M metagenome (GOLD analysis project Ga0136643, IMG submission 96883) | Labiotermes labralis P1 segment gut microbial communities from Petit-Saut dam, French Guiana - Lab288 P1 (version 3) (version 3) | ecosystem: Host-associated > Arthropoda: Insects >... | reverse complement strand
TCTATTTTTTATTTTCTATGTTTTTACTTTTTATATATGTATATATATATATATATATATATATATATATATATATATTGGATTCGATACACCCTCAGTTGTTGACTCTTGTGCCTCTCGTTCTTGCATTATTGCTCTAGCGAACACGCTGGCACTCAAGACAGCCTATTGTCGCCAAGCGAACTGTCGTCGTATCTTACTTGTTGCTGCTGGACTGTTGACAGACCGCATGAAAGGAACGTTGGTGTAGATAGTGAGAGGTTCCACTTAAAAGAAACATGATTAATATCAAACTTTTGGCAGGAGTTTGGCAGTTTCTTGTGAGGTTGCAACCACACCACTGGAATTGGTGTCACGCAGGGCTATTCAACTTCAGCAGACCAAGTCTTCCTGTATTATCATTAATTTCTGATCGTTCAGTAAGTTGCTGTGACCGGGATTAAATCAGCTGTCGCCAGAAAAGAGTACGAATCCTTTTAACAGAATCGCATCAAAATTGTACACAATGCACGGTGTTTGTAAAATTGTAAAAAGTTAAAGTGTTCCCGTTACAGGCCCAGTGTGGCCCAGAGGGTGGGTAGAGGTATAGCTCTACTCTTCCATGACCGCGGCACTAGAAGGGGGTGAGTGGTCAGCAGCACGTCCCGGCTTCACTTTACCCCCGGGAAAGACCCGGTACCCATTTTACAGGAGGCTGGGTGGGCCCCAGGGTCGGTCTGGACGGGCGGAAAATCTCGTCCCCACCGGGATTCGATCCCGCACCGTCAAACCCGTAGTCAGTCGCTATACCGACTGAGCTAGCCTGCCCACTTGTAAAATTGTAGTCATTATAAATATTCTCTCGTATTGTGCTTATAGTGGCAAGGGAAATACAACGAATTTATGGACTTTGTTTTATGTATAGGCCATTTGTAAAAATATGTGGGCTTTGGAATGATCCTTATTTTCAGGTTATTTATGCAACAAACACGTTCGGCTAGTTGTAGAGTGCAAACACATAGATCACTTTTCTCAGAGCGGCTGTCTATAAGCTGCACGTATTGTGCCGCGGAAGCCAGTGTGGATATAGTGCAATGCTTGCGATAATGTAAGGATAGAAGTTAACGACAAGCGGTGATCCTGACACCCAACCATATCTACTACGGATAACAAAGTGTGTCATGCATATGGCCTTATGAGGGATGACGGACGAGAGCAAGACTCTTTCACTGGGTAGTGCGCAGAGCATTCTTCACGTCTGACTGGATTGCAGAAACGTATGGGCACGCTACGTACCAAAGAACCTGACAGACGGGCACAAAACTTGTATGAGATTCTGTTTCACAGAATGGACAAGAAAAGCGTATCAAAGCAAGCAGGTTTTGCAGAGTTAGTCACGCGACTTGCGAAACCAAACAAATAGTAACATATGTAAGGTGAAAACAGATATCTCCCGCAGCAAGAAAATTCAAAGCAACGAGCAGGAAAGATCATTACAGCAGTTTTTGGAGGCCACAAGTTGTCCTTCTTGTGGATTTCCTTGACGCTGGTTACACCCCAACTCCTGAGTGCCATTGTGATGCACTGGAGAGGTTACTGGAACCCATTCATGCAGAAGGCTTGTCTGCTGCGCCAGGACGTTGCCATTTTTTCACGACAATGCCAGGCCCTAACTGCCATCCAGGCTTATGACTGGTTAGGGCGCAGGCTGTAGTCCACCCTTGACCCAGTAACTTACATCTCTTTGGACTCATTAAGAAGCACCTGCGTATCAAGCGATTTGCGGCAGACCCCAACGCGAAGCAATCTGTCGCCTCTTGGCTACATACACTTCACAAGATTTATTCTACGCCGGGATACAAGCTTTGGCGCCACGGTGGGTACAAATGCCAATGGCGACACCGTAGAGGTCTGATGTGTACCATCTACTACCCTTGTGCCATCTATACATCAAAGTCGGAATAAATTTCCCAGCATCTCGGTTTGTTGCCTTATTTTTTTGAAAGAGCTTTTTGTCTCACATAACCTGCTACAGAACTTAGTTCCACGCTTACCAAACTGTAGTTTATCACAAAACGTGACCCAACCTGTTGCGGAGAGACCGCGTTTCATACCCTGCTGACGCGTAATATCCGAGTTGAGAGTTTTACAAAAGTTCGAGTGTTGAGCAGAGAACGAAGGCGTGAACATTCGAGAACAGTATACTTAAAAGATATCTAAGAAAAGTCTTTCGGTGTGAGGGACGGTTTAAACTACGGCGTCTGATATGATCTGTGCCAGCCTGCAAGGGTATTGTGACAGGTCTTTGCAAGAGTGAAGTTCTGCATGTACAACCGAACCTGAAGGGGTTTCAGGAAGACATTTTCAAAATTTCGGAAGGCTTGAATTTTGAGTCTGCTGAGTGGGCAGACTCATAAATTGACCTTTACCTCAAAGAAATCAGTCTCGCATTAAAATCGGATGGGAAATTACTTCATCTCAATACTATTTTGGATAGAGTTGTGTTGTAACGCCTTCTGGAGTCTAATCCTTGCCTTCCACATCATAGTTCGTTATTTGATGACTAAGCGCTTCTCCTTCAAACACGATTATTCCCAGAACAGCAATTTAATTTTATTCTTTTATGTAGGTTGTTGTTTATAGCATCTTTTGATCTCCGTGATTGTAAAATTGTTTGTTTTTAAATGTAGATTGAGAGGTAACCCGCGACGTTTTCGAATAATAATAATAATAATAATAATATATGCTGTGTTTATTTTGTATCGAAAATGAAGGTGGAAAGCCCTGTTTATAACTTTTGAGGCTCCACATTTGACGAAGATTCCAGATTCTTCAGCGAGCATTCGCTTAGACAGCACACACAATAAGCCATCGGTGTTAGCTACATTTTCTTGTTGCTAAGTCCTCTCTACATAAATTACCTCCGAGGGCAGGTCAACTTCATCTGCACGAACGTCTGTGAATCGTGTCATGAATTTTCAAATCTTCTGGAGTCTCGGGCTATGTTATTGGTTAATTTGTTCCCTAAGATTTGAAGGATCCTTGTATATTAATCTTTTGGGTCAAGGAGTCCAAGTTCTTCTTGGACATTTGATCCTGTAGATGAGGGTTTTACGATCCTTCGCAGCTTTCAATGTTACCAGATTCTGCCCTGAAGGTGGGGGCAGTATATTCCTCCGAAACGTCGGCACCGACCTAATGCACTACACGGTGTTATGACTCCCAATACAGCAATGGACTTCCGGCTGTTATATGATCGCAGACAGGCTGTTTTGTTGGTGGTCTGCGGTCCGTTATTTTGGAATTGTAAGTTGGTTCGGAAATTGTTTGCCCCTTTTCTTGTATACAAGACGCCCGAATTTGTAGCAAGTCGCAAGACAGTCACTCTCTGTGCCGATAATTTCAACCGTTACATTAATTCTCTGTGCGTTAGCACAGTGGTTAAGACGCTGTGCTGCAAATCGGAAGGTCGCTGGTTCGATTCCAGATGGTGTCATTGGAATTTTTCATTGACATAATCCTTGCGATCTCACTATGGCCCTGGGGTCGACTCAGCCTCTAACAGAAATGAGTACCAGGAGTATTTCCTGGGGGTAAAAAGCGGCCGGTGCGTAAGGCTAACAACCTACCACCATCCTGGGCCGTTGTCACGTAATCTGGGAACCTTAACTTCCTGGAACCCTGTGGGCGCCTGTAACGGGACTGATTTACCTTTTACATTAATTCCCTGTACATTCCTCACTTTTCCCAATTTCCCCCTCTCCCAACCATCCTCATTTTAATGAAAGTCACGTTTACAATTTCAAGTCTTTCGCGTTTTGTGTCTTTTTGTCTGTCTGAGCACAAAAATACGAGTACCCTTTCACTTCGCTGCTCATGGTGAAAGCTAATAAGCCTGACAGAACGTAATGGTGATAAGAGCTGTGTTGTTATTTGCCTTCACACAAAAGTTTTAAAACTTCAAGTAATGAAACAACATTACCATATTCATGGATTAAATTACTGAGACTTTTCTGGCTTTCAGTGCAGTTATTAGGATTACGTTTTAGCCTTTATCAGCAGCTGCAGCAATGGCAAAAACGGCTTCATTTATTGGTCTATTTATTCAACTTTTCAGACTGTAAAGGTAGTTGTTCGAATCATATTTTAACAGTAATATCTTAAAGAAGCCTGGATAGCTCATTCGGCATAGTGACTTTGTTGCGTACTGTCCAGCCAAAAAATCTTGGTTTCGATTCTTGGTGGGGGCAAGAATTTCTCTCTTTCTCCGGTGGGAAAATAGCCGGGACGTGAAGCTAACCACTCATCTCGATCCGTTCAAGAACAACTGATGCTGTTGCCACTCCCCAGTTTGCCTTAATGGCTAATGCTGGGAAATTCAGTAATAACTTAAGTTAAGCAGAATGATTTGTTCCGTTTCAAGTAAAATTTTTAGGTAGTGTTTGTGAAGGCAATATGGCAATGAAAGCAGGAAGGAAAGAAAGAAAAAAGAAAGAAAGAGAGGAAAGCCTTTTAAATGTAGGTCCATTGTACTTCTGGGCCTTGAATTTTATATACAAGTAATTTTAACGAATTGAACAAATAATTAGAATTTCAACCATCTGTGTGTATGTGTTCGAGCGGCAGGTGTGTATTTGCTTTTACTGGGCACGCCGTAAACTTGTATAAAGTCACAGATTTCTAAACGTTTCTAAAGGAGTCGGAGTTGGCGGCCGAAGTGCGATGACCACCCGGAGCAATAATTTTTCTCTTCGCTCCTCCCTCCGGACGTTTCTCTGGCCGCCCTGCTTCCTGTCTAACTTTTACTGTACCAGGCCCGTTTCCTCTAGACCAAGCAGCTGGAACGTGATGTGAACTTTCATAATTCATGTTTTCTGGGATTTTAACGCTGTGTAGTGGGCTTAAGAGATCCCGACGTTTCGAACGGGCGTAATTCCTCTACGTATGTGCGTAGCTAGACGTCAAAAAAACTGCTGGAAAGTAATAATTCATATATCGTTATCATCGATTAAGTAAGCACTTGTGAAACAGACGTAGAAGCAGTACAGATGAATGGGCTAACTCTAAGATAATTTCATCGTCATTAAACATCAATCATTGGCAGGTCTTACTAAATGAAAGTCAGACTGAGGTAGCATGTATTAAAATGGCGGAACGCTTTCTACTTTTTCCTCTCATAACCGTCAGCATCACGAAAGTAGTAATAGGAAATAGTTGAATAAAGAAGGACCAACTTGATGTCACTTACTTTATTATTTCATTATTTACTGCTCAACATGTTTCGGATGTTAATACATCTATCCTCATGAGCTCCTAAGGATGGATGTATTAACATGCGAAACATGTTGAGCAGTAAATAATGAAATAAAAAAGCAAGTGACATCAAGTTGGTCTCCCTTTATTCAACTATCAAGATGATGCACGGTCCAATAAACATAAGATTAGTAATAGGAAGTTTGGTGGTAAAGTTTACGTTTGCTTCTGTCCACCAAAATATTCGCAAACGTACCATACCATACAACTGGAAATACGAATCGTATGAAATTGCGCAGCTTACCCTTAACACCATAAGCTGATTGTCCCCAAATATTATCAAGTATTGCATCTACCGTTTTCAACAAACCTTCCTTGTTTTCACAAAATGCTCTTACAGAAACGACTTTTTATTCTTCTACCGAGTGTTTGAACATAAATATAACTTTACTTAGGTAGAGATAAAGCTTCCTGATGATGGTCATTAAAGACCGAAACATGTAGGAGCGATATTATTGTGTATTTTAATGTAAATTTAAAACTTTTAACCCTGTTAATAAATAGTGCATTTGTTACTCAATTATTATACAAACCACTGCACATATATAAAATTTGTAAAATTTACACATTAAAACATTAAAAACGCTCCGACATGTTTCGGTCGTAGGACCATCATCAGGGAGCTATATCGTCCTTGCTAAAGTCACACTATAAAAAGTCACATTAATTTCGCCGTACCAGTTGGGTATTGTGGCAGCATGCCGTGTTGTGTAAAGTTAGCAACACAACATTACACAACACGGCATGCTGCCACAATACCCAACTGGTACAGCGAAATAAATATGACTTTTAATAGTGTAACTTTAGCAAGGACGATATAGCTCCCTGATGATGGTCCTAGGACCGAAACATGTCGGAGCGTTTTTAATGTTTTAATGTGTAAATTTTATATATGTGCAGTGGTTGGTATAATAATTGAGTAACTCAACAACATGCACTGTGTAATAACGAAAATAAGTGCAGTTGTTGGTGAGTGAACGACTTACTTTTTTTGTCCTTTCATCCCCAACATATCTGGGGAGGTATGAATCCAAAGCCCCCTATAAATATATCCCTCACATACATATTTATGTTTTAAAGCGGCCGTATGGAAAATGTCGCAGTTTTGTTTTCCCTCTCTTAATCTTTGGAATGGTGGAACTTAACAGGAGAGTTCCACAATCACAGCTACTGAAGTCTCCCTTGCTGTTACAGCAGTGACAGAGCTTTTGAATGTTAGTGTAACAATTCTACCGAGCCCTGAGCCCTTCGGGCAGTGTAATTACGGTTGTGAAAGGGCCTTAAGCCAGAATTACCTAATACGCTACATGTATTGTACTGTGGATCGCTTACCCTGCGGAATTTCATACACCTCGGACTACGGTGTAGTTGGGAAACCATGCAAGTTTGTGGCAGTGTAATACATACAAACAGACTGCTGATTATTTCTGGACAGAATTCCACTATCAACATGGTAGAATCTGGAAATACCTCGAATGCAACTTTGGCCAGTGTAGCACTCAACTCAGCCTCGGTGGAGTCCAAAACTCTCAGCGCCGCAGCCACAGAATTACCATATGTAGAATTCTGATTGTACCACATTGTGACAGGGAGAGGAAACCCTATTTTGGAATGGTGCTAATATAATCTGGCTACTGCTGATTTGCTTAGTGACGTTATTTCAGTGCTTGTGGCTTATGAGTATACAGACAGCATTGGTGTTTCTAAGAAAGAGGAAAGGAGTGTAAGATCGCAGAAATTAAATAGTGGTGGGTTCAGTAGCTTGTGGCTGTTAAAGATTAATAAACTCGACACACTCAAGGAGAATTAAATGGCTGAGGCGTTTATGCGGGTGGCGATGTGAAATGCGTGTAACTTTTAAGTCTAAAAACACGAAGAAAACTTCCGAGAGAATATTTCTCGCTACTGTTTGAAATTATCTCACTGGAAAGTATTTAATGAAGCACTTTATGTGACAGATGTTTGTGTCTTCAAAATTATTTCAGTGGCAATCGTAAATTTTGCCCATCGATACGAAAGTTCGTATTGAAGACGTCGCAAGGGAGAGAAATTCTACGAAAAATTCTCTACCCGATTTTGCATAAGAACCTCAGTTACAAATAGGGTTTCTGTTGCTTATCGTAAGTTTTGTGATGTAGTGAAATTATTGTAACGATGCCAACAAGCAGCATACAACCTTTTGTGGAGGCACTGAGTAGGTCTACGAAATAGGGTACTCGGTACCCAGACCAAGCATTGCACCCGGGAATCACCGAGACGACACAGGAGTACCAACCACACGAACATGACGCTGGATCTGGAAATACGAGTTTGGGCTGCTCTCGAGTTTCGTAATCTGAGAAACAGTTTTCGTAAAAATTTGCCATTCGATTCAAAAGCTAAATGGGGCGAACATTCAAGTGGTTTGATGTCACGAGCCTACACTTTTCTTTTCGTAAGAAAGACCCTACTACTGGAGTTAGTTAATTTAGAATTCATTCTGTTCTTAATTGCACTAGGAACTTCTGTCCTATGAACCGCAAGTTTTATCTTCAATTTAATTACATTCCACGATGATCTTTGTTTACATACCGCCTTGTAACAACTTATCTTGCCTCCCTTTCCACATCGCAATTTTGAAGCGCTAGTGCTCCTTCTAAAGGCTGAAAACTAAGTTGAGGAATTCAATTCTGAACACATCGCTTCTACGTTTTACAATTGAGACAGTGCTGAGCTTCCGACACCCACGCATAACCACTCTGGCTGCGTATAAGCTCAATGCCTTCAGAACCGCGGGATTCCGTGGGCTGTACTTCCCTCTTTCACTTCTCCGTAACTTTATCGAATATTGAACAAGAGCTGAAATAAATGTTCACATGGCACGCGGATAAAATTGCATTTTCTATTTTTTTTTCTTTACGTTTTCCGTCCGTCTTTTGCATTTTTTGTGTAACACAAATATCAAAAGCCCCAACTGTGGCGGTCCATCCGAAACAAAGTTAGCAGGATAAAGGAAAACAGTGGACGAATACCTTTCTTCTGTCCTCAGTTTTGCATGTGACAGGTGATTTTGTTCAGCTGTGTTTCCTTTCTAAATATAGTGGTTGTGTGGTGATACAAAGTAGGGATAAATTTCGAAAGGGTGATGTGAACGGTTTTCAGAACTGAAAATAAATTTATGGAAAGTGTTGAGGTTAACTTAGTGGTGCATGAACTTTCGTAAGACGGTGAAGATAATCACTCGTAAGTAATTACTCAAATTTTTGCCGAGTCTGTGACACACTGAGTGCTACTTTATATATTCGCACACCCACCATTAGAATACATGCTTGAGCCATATCAGTGTGGTCCGTACCTTCGCATTATTCTTCTCTAAGATCATTTTTAATATTATTTTCCCATTTAAGGCGTATGTCTCCCAAGTCCACCCGCCCCCCTCCCTCCCACCCGCCCCCAGAGTTTTTTTCATTAATTGCAATTCGTTTTATTCTAAACGAGACCGTGGCTCAAATTCCACTACTGTTATTCTGACTGGGTGTTGTCTGGTACAATTAAATAAAGCCTAACATCAAATTAAGTCACAAACATGACACTGACAGAAAGGTGAACCTGGCCCATTGATTGTGTAAACTCGATTTTGTATATAAAAGACAACAGCGAATGCTTGCTTATGTGACTTGCGATCCAGTTATTGAATTGTCCATTAGACAGCCGTGAACAGTGAGTTTCATAATGACTGCTACTTCAACAAACAAGACAGGCAATGTACGTATAACGTTACATTAAGGCGCGTTCGCGTAACCATTGTTGCAGGGGAAAAAAGCTATAATTATTACATATTCTGAGTATGTGTTTGCAGCCTTAGGTATCCAGCATGCATTGCGCATGTGCCGTATTATATGGACGGACCTGAGACCAAACCCGAACCTCCGCTTTGAGTGGTAGAAATTTTGATTTTATTACGTAGCATTGTGTAATTTATGGAACCAATGAGGAAATTTTCCTTTGGAATTTCAACAGCGTTAATAGCAGATGGAATTTAAAAGAGAAAATTATATTTTCTTGGAAACTTTTAAAGATTTAGGTGAGGTTTCACTCATTGTCCCTGCGCTTCGAGTCTTCCTTGTTTGCATCTTATATGGACGTGAGTTGGTTAATTAACTGTGGTTCCTAGAAACTGTGTTGAGACGATTTCAACTCAAGTATGTAAGACAGAATTCCAGTCTCTGACAGTAGCGTGCTTGCATTGCAATAATCGCCTTTGTTTCCATTCCATTTGCTTCCGATAACACTCATTATTAGAATACGATTAGATATGTTATTATTTCAAGTTAATACATTTTCATTTCTTATTTCCAGTGAAATTTGCATTTCATCTACAATACTATAACAGGATAGTTAATTTGTTTGTGAATCAGGTAATATATTTGATGAAAATTCAAAGAAACAAGAAATAAGTTGTCCTGGAAATCGGAGCCCTTTAGGAAAGGAAATTCGTAAACAAGACCCATGTAGGGTGGCATTATCTGTGTTACTTCCTTGCCCCTATTACCCTGAAATTCGTAAACAAGACCCATGTAGGATGGCATTATCTGTGTTACTTCCTTGCCCCCCTATTACCCTGAAATTCGAGGTTCAGGAACAGCTATATTTGCAACTTAAGTGAAATATATTGTCCGAATTGTATTCCACATGTCATTGTATTTATTCTTACATTAAAATTCACGTTATCATTTCGAATCGATTAAAATGTTTTATATCTAATCGCCTCTCTTCCTACATTTCTGTATTTGACTGTAATCTACATGTACTACCTCTTGACTCGAATTGACGTTCTGACTGTTCTGGCCTGACATGCCGCTGAAGGTACAAGTGACATATTGAAAGGCAAAAAAACGGGTAAGTCAGAAATGCCGACAGCTATTATTCTGTCCACCACAGACTCCGCATCGAGTGATCCGTGACATTCGTAGCTGCAGACATTACTCCGTTTCTCGTATCGCCATGACATCGCAAGTTTGCGCGTCCACAGTTTTGTTTCCACTCTTACAAAGAAACACACACACACACAAAAAGCTCCAATAAAAGTTGCATTCTCTTTGGCAGATACACCACATAGTTGATCGGGTTTATGCATTTAGAAATGGGTAGCTTTAAAATTGTTATTTTTTTTTAACGCCTGGCAAACCAAATTTTATTTTCTCGGTCAGTTTTGTTGCATAAAACTTCTGTTACACGCCTATAAAGTTAAGAGACAGAAGAGCAGATGTACAGATCGATTCAGATGTTGTACCCAGATCAGTTAAAAGAAATGTAACTCCACAAAATAAGGTTTTGCTTCTTTCAATGAAGAATCTAGTTAAATAGAATAATTTTTAGTACCCGCACCACATTCCATGATTATAATACCATGTAATTTTAATATTCTATATAATTAACTTCCACTAACTTCATTTTAATACTGTTATGCATTGGAATCAATGTTAAAATTTTTTTTGCTATACGAGCTGTCGTAGGTAACAAAACAATATTATTGCTAATTGAATATTTTGCCTTACTTAGAAAAGTAATCAACCTGAAGATGGCTCATAGCTAGAGCCGAAACATGTCGTTCAAAGAAACAATGTAATAAATACGCCTAAATAAAATTATGGAGTTGTGTTTGACTATATACATATATTTTGACGTTTTGCTGACCGTACATCTCAGTATATTTATCTCAGTAATTAACCAACTTGATGCAAAAAATTTTTGTTTTACAATGAAATAAACTTATTGTAAACAAAAATGTTATACATCAAGTTGGTTAATTACTGAGATAAATATATACATGTGGTCTATATCTATAAGGTTTTGTTTTGTGAGCCTTCATATTAAGATTTCCTTCTTCCTGTGTGTGACTCCCTTTAATTGATATATATATATATATATACGTACATATTTTTTGGAGGTACTTTCTTTCTTCACCTTCAAGATGATTCACTCTTCTTAGACCAGCATCAAGTTGAAGACGTGAATCGTCTCCGAAACGTCGGTATCTACAAACCCCTCTACATGGCGTCACATACCAGACGACGGAAATCTTCATAAGCACCGCTGAGAGCACCTTAAATATTGCAGGATATTTAGTTGGTAATAGAAACTTGTTCTCCTAATCAGGGAGTATTTTGGAGATACATTTGTGAGAAATACTCTCGCGCTGCACTGTCTGGCACCATAAATTTGATGTTAGTGTGACCGTGCACCTCTAATACAATTGTATAAACAACCAACTAGAGGCAACAATAACAATTTATTAGTAATTACAATCAGCTCAACATATTTCGGGCGATAATTTCGCCCATCCTCAAGAGCACTAGACTATGTTTACAGCTTGTGGTATAATGCACCGAACAAGCTGCCTGCTGGTGACAAGGAAATCATCGCCCGAAACATGTTGAGCTGATTGAAATTACTAATAAATTGCTATTGTTGCCTCTAGTTGGTTGTTTATACTATTGTCTAGCGCCATTTTATAAGTCACACTTCTTTCATTTATTGTTTTTCTTTCACTGCCAGCATGTTGGAAATACAAAATATCTTCTCAGAATGCGACTGAAAAGTCGATTATTTTGTACGGACCGTATAAGTTGAACGGCTACATAGTCAGAAAATGCGTGCATAGGCATACTATAACAAATCTGGCTCGTTCGTTGTCTTTTGTTTGTCTCGGAAATGTCAAAAGACTTTCGGATTACATAGACCTATGTTGGTTACAAAATATGCAATTCCGTCTTCTCTACAACTTCGGTCGAAGTATTTTTCGCCGCAAAAAAAGGCATTTAACAAATTACGCTGAGTATTATCGAGGTGCATGTAGGTCTTCGTCCAAGGTGTCCGTCATTGAACGATTGGAGCCCGAATTGTGACTTGTCGACAGATTTTACCAGAACTCTGCAGTGGAAGAACAGTCGGCATTTTCAAGTTGTTACATTAGTTGGAAGACAGACAAACTTGGCGAAATTAATACGCATTTTTTTGCAATATTTCATTGTGAACTCGCCAGAAATAGAATAATCCTAAGACCATTCCATTCATTTTGAATTCTCTTATCCCAAATCCATATTTATGAAGATATTTGAATGCAGGGTACCTCAGATATTGCTTCTCCCGTGCATTCTCTTGATTCATTTCGAAGACCAAGCGGATTTCACAGCTGTAACTGGCTCGAGAGGTACGCAGTTCGAATGACGGTAGGCAACTGACGGCAGTTCTGCAGCGTTTTGCCTAGTCTTCTCGCTCGCATCACAGGACATCTTCAAAGTATGCTACCACCAGTTAAATTAACGTTGTTGGTCCCACTGACGTCATTTTATAGAACTGCACTGCGCAAGGAAACCCGTCAGGTTTCATGCGTTTCTTCATGAGAGCCAAACTACTCTTATTTTTCAGGGTTGTCAAAAATCAGGGTTTCTAGCTCCGTAAGTGGAAGCGTTATATGAAGGAGTACTATGAAGCATTTGTGACACTGTACTAGTTTTCCCTTTAAAACTGTTGTATTAGCAGTGTTATTGATGATAACATTAGGCTAGGTATATTTTTTTTCCGCGTTACAGTCTTTCTCCGTGTCACATTCATATAACCAGACTCTCACTTCTTCGCAAGTGTTCAAGCTGTTACGGTGTGTGTGGCTCAGATGATGACATTCTGATTTATTATGACTTTTAGAATAAAAACTTTGTTCCATCATTTCGGAAGAACTTTTTGCCTCCTCCTTCAATGCGACTGAATTTGGATCTGACAGATGCTGAAGTGATTGGGACACTACCACTTTAGTCTCGCGTCATCAGTCACAAAATGTCTGTAATGTATGTTTGCAAACAAATGTCTTTGCTTACCTTCAGCGTTCCATAGCAAGTGCTACTGTACAAAACGTGTGAGTGCAGTTAACCGTATATACTTCTGTTACAACAAAGATGACTATGACCTACACCTAACATTTTTTTTTAAATTATCGTTAGACTCTCTTCCAGCATGCCTTCAGTTTTGCCATCTGTGTTACGAAGTCGACAATTTGTATGCTTCAGTGAGCAGAAGAAAAGATGAGGAGGAAGATGGATGTTCTCCCTTCCATACAGTGATAATAGATCTTGGTACTTTGCTGATGAAAGGGGATCTCTCCTGAATGAGCAGATTTGAAATATATATATATATATATATATATGTGTGTGTGTGTGTGTGTGTGTGTGTATTGTTTTTCTTCCGGTGGCCTTTCGGAAGGTGCGATTAATAAAGGCAACAATGTTGTTCGTCGTAGGAGTATTTTATATTTGGGGGCTTTTAGAAAATCTGTCGAGAAGATTCAATTTCGAAAAAAAAAAAATCTGAGGGCAGGTACTGTGCATGAAGAGGTATGTACATTTATGAAAATGTCTCGCTGAATTCTTCTTCGAATGGGAAATGATTCAGACAAAGTTGTAGAGAAAATCAAAATACACATTTAATGTTCAATAATTTTTTCCCCACCGAAAATCGTGATCTTTTTGGAATAACGTGGAAAATATGACAGAGCGAGACAGACCACGGATGGCAGTGTGGTGCGGCACAAAAAAGATGCGATTTACCTACCGAATAACTAAGGCAAGGTTAGAGGCTTACATATATTATCCAGTACTGCTTTTGCACGGCAATAATGGTTGAACGAACGCGCCTCAGTGTTACGTTATAACTACATTGCTTGTCTTGTTGATACACAGATTGTTTAAATTACGTCCTAAATCACTTCATTACTGTTGGAATGAATAGACCAATCACCTTAAATCACTTCATTGCTATTGGAACCAATAAGAGCAATTACCCTAAATCACTTCATTACTATTGGAATCAATAGACCAGTCACCCTAAATCACTTTTTTCCTATTGGAATCAGTAGACCAGTCTTCCCTGTCAGCAGCTTGAAGTCAAAGAAGACCAATTCCCTTAAGTTTATAAGTGTGTCCAGTTACTTTAGTTTATAAGTGTGTCCAGTTACTTTAGTTTATAAGTGTGTCCAGTTACTTTAGTTTATAAGTGTGTCCAGTTACTTTAGTTTATAAGTGTGTCCAG
>Ga0136643_10009435_pt1 | contig 14357 bp, 7 predicted proteins | sample TergutLab28metaG_FD_96883 | JGI IMG/M metagenome (GOLD analysis project Ga0136643, IMG submission 96883) | Labiotermes labralis P1 segment gut microbial communities from Petit-Saut dam, French Guiana - Lab288 P1 (version 3) (version 3) | ecosystem: Host-associated > Arthropoda: Insects >... | reverse complement strand
TATTAAATAGTGAAAAAAACACAGGATATTATTAAATCAAATCTCATGGAAATGCATTGTTAAGTTTTAAATTGGAATGGACTAGAACGGGGGTTGTGTCCAATGTCTGAACTTATTCATTGGGAATCTGAACGTTCAGATTCGGCGTTCTGAAAATTAGTTAAATGTGGTTAGCAATAACACAGGAAAAGCTTGTTGAAATATGCTTATGTTAGTATTCAAATAATCGATTCGGAGTAGAGGTCAATGCAGAAAAAATAAAATGTAATATTTCCGATTCCATATGTACCGTTCTTAATTCTGGAAGTTTTTGAAAGTTACGCAGGATACAAACTCATCATAAAATAACAAAGTTTTATGTTATTAGCGAATGACATTTCTCTCAAATGTGTTTTCAAAATGGGTAAATAGAGACCTTAAAGAAATTAATTCAAATCCCCACTCGCAACTGTCAGTCCTGTTTTGTAAAAGGAAATAACGGAGCTTCTTGTCTACAAAATCACGTCGCCCTCTTCATTCAGGATTCCAAGAAATGGGCATTCTAATTTTAGAATTACATCCAAAATTGTGTCTTTCAACTTTTATTGACGAGTTTATATGTCAACGCCGAAATTTTATGTATTAGTTTATAAATAAGTCCTCATTCATCACCAGAAAAAAGAGTAATTTAATGCCTACAGCAAATAACAGACCGAATGCACCAGAAAAATACGTTCTGTGGATATTCCCTTACTTGGTATGTCCGAAATTTGATCGGTAGAGGGAATAATAGGCTAGCAGACGCTTACGCACGTCTGTAACCGGTTTGAGCTTTGTTCATCGTCATGTTTTATTTTTAGCCATCCAACAACAAAATCCTCCAAACATTCCAGTCAAAAATGCTCAGAACAATCAGCAGTGCCCCCGGTACGTCTCCAACCAAACCTTGCACAGTGACTTAGATATCCAGTACGTAACGGAAGTGGTTCGAATCAACGCCAACAAATACAAAAACCGCAGCACTGAGCACAGTCAACTGATCAGAGCTCTCTTCAACCCCCTAGCAGACAGACGACTCAAACGATTATGGCCGGAAGACAGCTCAATAGCACAACTCCAGTGAACCACCGATGGATGGTGCCTGCCTCACGACCTTTTCTCACCTCACTCTTACTAATTACTCTATCTAACTGAGTAGACTGTAATTCGCGGTATACAATAAAAAATGTTTTATTTTTATAATTATGTGTCATCATCCCGTTGTTTGAAATAGGTTTTATTTACACATTCATTTTAACACAACAAGAATATTACATATTATTTATGTTCACTACAACATGTTTCGATCAATTTCTTAATGCCATGATCAGGTAGTCATACAGTTCATATGAAAGAGAAAGTATATCAGGTAGGGGCAGTTGATATCATAATCAGTATTAAAAATTTTTATTCCAAATAGAGGAATAACATTAAAATGAGATAAATAATTAAAATCAAAATTGGTGCATTGAGTCCCTTTCTTCTTATGTCATTTGTTTTTTGTAGCTAGTACTGCAGAAGTCAGGCTAGGGAAGGATATTGTTGACACGGCTACGAACATTTGTATTCCTTAAATGGCAAATAATTTATTGAATAGCTGGGCTACTGGTATCCATTTAGGAAGCACTGGGCTTCATGCAGTTATTTCGTACTGCAAAGAGCCTCATAACCTTAAGTTTTCAGTCAGCATTACTGAATCAAAACGAATCCTGAAGAGATAAACATAATATATAACTAAATGTATATATTTGTAGCGTTATCTGGTAGGTATTCATTAGCTGTACTTTTAAATCAACACGTGAAAACGCCCTCGGTCGCCTCGCAATTGATGACACGTCCAGTTTACTCTAGACTTGAAACAAAGGACAGACCACAAACAAGGCACGTTAAATTGTACCAGTGTTTGTGATACTTAACTAACTTGACATATAAGGATGTCAGTGCAGCGTAACTTCCATATACATTATCAAAACAGACGAGCTACTTGTTTCGGCTCTACGCAGGTAGGCTGTGCAGTAAAGTAAGAAGGCAATATACAATACGTTAAAATTATAACGAAATGGAACCGAGACAGAGCTCAATTTGTTGCAGTTTGTTTATGAATGACATATGAAGGTTGTTTATATATACATATACTTGATTAAATGATGGCTGAATGTGCCTGCATTATTTTAGTCTTTTATATATATACAATTTTGTGGGCCGGGTACCTCAGTCATTATAGCAGTTGACTATGGGCTGGGCGGTCCGGGATCGAATCCCGGCGGGGACGAGATTTTTCCGCCCGTCCAGACCGGCCCTGGGGCCCACCCAGCCTCCTGTACAATGGGTACTGGGTCTTTCCCGGGGTAAAGTGCGGCCGGGGCGTGCTGCTGACCACTCACCCCCTTCTATCGTCGCGGTCATGGAAGAGTAGAGCTATACCACTACCCACCCTCTGGGCCACACTGGGCCTGTAACGGGATCACTTTATCTATATATAAAATTTTAATGTACCACAGATACAAAAATTGTAAAATGATGAGCTAAATCTTGATTTTATTTTATACATGTTACTGATTGGCCCTTTACATCACTACACGGCCTGATGATAGCTTACATATAGCCGAAACATGTAGCTGGGTTTCTTAATAAAATATATGTGTAATAGTTTTTTTCGAATGACACTGTTGTTGTTAATGTGTACAGTGCGTAAAAAGATGAACAATATACACGTACTGATCTAACTCTATGCGACAGTGCCGGGTCAAGAATTTCCCCTTCAGTTTGTCGGATGCGACGGCTCATTGTCTTGATTAGAAAAACCCGTCACTGGTCTTATCCCGTGCCAGCTAAATCTTGCTCATATCTCCACGTGCTCTTTCTTTAGAAGCTCTCTTTTTCACTGCGTAATATCGAGGTCAGAGGAGACGTGGCTAGAGCTTTATCATCCCTTCGATTTCGATAGGTGACGCAGTTCTGCGGTGCAGAGAGATTCTTATTTTCTCTTGTTTTGGCCTTCTTCAGCATAAAGTGATGTTATGTATGTTCTAATTCTTTTGCGAACTTGGTGTGGGTAGTTATGGGAATGCAGGGCTCCAATCCATACTGCCGCTGTAAACACGTCTATGAAAACATCCGACCTCGAAGGCACCCTACCCTCTTGATATAAATGCCAGCAAAATGAATGTGGATCGATGTGAAAAATATAGATGACAGTACAGGATGTGTGTGCCATTCAGATAATATATAGACTTACTGGAATTAAGCACTCAATTTTTATAGCTGAAAAATAATCAAGTTCGAATTGACGCCTGACTTGCAATCAGGAGAGGCATTTAATTAAACGACGCTGTCAGTTGTTAAAGTTATATGGCGTCGATGACAGACAGTGGCGTACCCAGGAATTTTGTTCGTGGGGGGGTTTCAACAAATTCAGTTGAGGACAGAGGACAGAGAGAACGGGGATGTGGGGGCGGTAGCCACCTGGGTTCTGCAGGCAGCTGTAATTTGGTACGAGAAACTTAATTTCATATAGTAAAATTTTCTTAATTTTTGGTACTTTAAGACTATTTATGATGACAACCAATTTATTTGTCATTGCTAATGTAAAACAATTGCGAACCTAGGTAGTTTTAGAATGTTACTGCCATTTTTCCGATTTCCGAACATCTTGGGGTGAGGGCGTCCTAAATTCAGCCATTTCTAACAGTTTTCACTATCGTATTGAGTTTAGCACGATTTTGGAGGGCCTTCGGAATTTCGGGGGGGGGGGTTGAACCCCCAAACCCCCCTCCCCCGGTACGCCACTGATGACATGAATGATATACCGGTGTGAATTCGTATGAAGCATCGGTGGAATGATACTGAGATCAAAACAGGCGTGCACTGAGAATATCGTGTGCTAGTGCCATTTGTCAGGCTCAGATCTCTAGTGGACTATCATGAAATCATATCCGGACCTCTGAGTTGATACATCGGTGACTAAAGCCTCGACCATGACATGGCCTGAATGAAATGCATTCATAATTGTATAACTGCATAAAGGGTGACTCCATACACACAGCATATCAACACACAGATCAGCACAAACAGTTTCATAAATCTTTTATATTGTAACATAGATCTTAAAATTGTATTTAAAACTTAACATTTTATATTTGTAAATTAAATTATTTTGACATTTTATGTAATACATCCTTCAAAGAACACCTCCCTGAAGACGGTCACAATTAGTGGCAGAAACATGTAGCAGGCTACAATGTTTATAATAAATAGGTTTACATATCTGTATATGCAATTGTTGGTTTATTTCTTATAATATATTTTACCTCATTCGATGCTGAATTTTTCATGCTTATTGGCTAATTGTGTTATTATGAATTGAACCTCTACACTTCTCCTTCGAGCTTTAACACTGCCCTCTGCAACTTACTTCGTCTGTCTCTCCTGCAGTCTCCCAGCCATGCTATCGACACGAATATTGGCAACGATATCGACGTCATAACCTTAGCTGATAAAAAGCGCTTTGGGCTGGTTTACGTAGACTAGGGCGATTGGATTAAAGTGGAACAGTAGGAAAAGGTTGCGAAGCCCTGAGGATTGTCTTTCTCACTAACCATGGGAATCCTTTCCCTTATGTTCCATTATACGCTTGAGATTAATGGCAATACTGAATTCCCACCCCCCACCCCAACCTCACATCTTCATGGCGTAATGATTTCACACTGAGCGAGACTACCTTTACTTTCACCAGCTAACTCCCTGGAGAATGTACTTCTTAAGAAAGGAGAACTCTCTCAGCCGGACCAAATATTTTCGGCCCTTTATGGTGTTCGAAAGTTAAGAATCTGCAATGAGTTCGTGAGTCCATTACACACCCTCACACAAATATTACCCGTTTATATAACCCTAGTCTCCCTAGAAGCCTTCCGTTCAGACTTTCCGACTACAATTTTATATTAACGTCCCATCTCCCTTACGTCTATTAGCTGTGCTGCTCCTTTTGTCCTGTTTGTATGATCACCATACGAACCCACGTATGGGGTAAAGAATTCAGATTATAGTCTCATTAAAACCTCGTTATGTTTTTGCAATCAGGATACTTTCTCGAGATCAAAGACTTCACGAGCATAAATATGACCACACTAGTACTACAACTGTTTTCGGGTGATTTTTTAATTACAAGCAAAAAGATACAACTATTTTTGATTATTTATTTCTAAAAGGCTGTATATGTTTCGGTCGGTTCCTCCGCCCATCATCAGGAGCACATAACTGTAAACTCAGCTTCAGGTATTGTCACCAGTACTGCTGCTGGCTGGTATCGTGGATGAGATGGAACTTCATGGAGTTATATATATATATATATATATATATATATATATATAGTAAACATATTTTATATATCGTAAATATTCCTACATGTTTCGATGCACCTGCATCATCTTCAGAGAGTCTTATCCTTCTACTCTGTTAAATCGTTAGGATAACTGTAATGGTTGTTATAACTTTACCAGAGAAAAAGGATCAAACTCCCTGAAGATGATGCGGGTGCATCGAAACAAGTAGAAGTGCTTACGATATGAGCAATATTGCTAAAATATATTGTTCGTTTGTTGGCGTGGATTATAAACTGTACGTCAAAATAAGCCTACGAAATTTTAGTATTGAAATGTATTACAGAAAGACAAATAAGTTTTATAAGAATGATTTTTATTAATTTATAAATTTTTTAGACAGAAAAATATGCAATAAATTTTTACGGGTATTTATTGTGTACTGTGTGGCAGAAATCAAAAATAGATGAGAGCAACTCGAGGGCAGACAGGTCAAAAACCCAACATAGCAAGAATGGGCCTTTTTGTACAGTAAATTTAAAGTGTGGAAAAAGGACTGAAGAAATGAAACAGTCTGGTTGATGTAAGAACATGAAACGTCACCTAAATGACAAAGACACAAGACAAGTGAGTCTGATTAAAAGCCCTTTCCGAAAGGCGGTGGAGGATGGAGGTAAGGAACTTGTCGAATATTTGACAGTCGTTTTGCTGAAAATTATTTATGAAACACAGTTATTTTCTGTTACAAGGCAAAGATAAAATCACAGACGAAGTAACATTATTTTATCCTATGCGTGAAGAAAATAAATTGAACTTTATAAATTCTTCAGAGATTTACGTGATTCAGATTTTACGTTCAGAATGCTTTACTTCTAAATGGAAAGAAAAAAGACTTCAGAAAGCATTTGCTTTCACTGGACTACAAAACAAAACTTCGACACATGGTGCCCGAAAATGCTCATGATGTTAGTGGGCGGTGAGAAAAACAATTCATTCCACGCTGTAAAAGACATATAACTGATATAATTTGAAATACTAAAATTAGTACGTTTAAGGGAATAAACCCAGAATATTCATGGATACGCGAGACTTAATATATGCATGCAATTAATTTATTGCAAGAGTACATGACAATCAATAAAATCTATAAAGAAACTGGGTGATAATCACCAATCCTACCTTTTAATCAAGGGATTTCGAATCCAGGGTTTTGCCACAGTTCAGTGAATCCCCTTAACTTTAGTCTTTTCCCATGTGCTTTAACACACCCAGCACAAACCGTTACTGACTGTAGCTGCAGTCATTTTCCTCACATTTTATCTTCTGTAGCTTGCTGCTATAAAATTCGCGAGTAGAAATTATTTTATTTATCAACCCTTAGTGCGAATGTCATATAAAACACTTTCTCAGATCCAAAGAGTTACAGTTTTGTTTAAAGATTACTCTTATATTTGTTGTATCCTGCGTGGACCCGGTGGGGAACGTATCTTGGATGTTGTTCCCAGAGGGGCGGAGCTCGGAACTCAAGTTAAGACGGGGAGACGTGCAGGCCGCACATACTCTCACTAATCCCCAAGTAGAGTGTATTGGAGTTTAATTGTGCGTAATTAGGGATTAATTGCACTTACAACTGAACTGTGTTGGTGACAAATTTCGCCAGCGGGGCTCTTCATTACCGTTAAAACTCACTGCTCGTCGAGCTTCATTCTCTGTTGCTCAGTCACTGTTCGAGCTACACAACAGAGTGCAACTGGAGAAAAAGGCAGCTACTGTTACATGCTTCAATCCACACATTGCTCGCACGATAAACACTTAGCGCGACCACTCATAAACAAAAAGAAATAGAAGGATATTATATTCCTACCATGCCTGGTCTGCTTACTAAGAAACTGAAGTGAAAACAAAGAGTATGATTTACAGGAAAGGCGAGAACTGAGCATGATAAAATTAAGATTATGACTTACATACAGTACATATAGTACATACAGTACATATAGTACATACAACAATCCTGGAGAGAAGAGAAAGAAACGAACAAAAAATTAATGTGTATCAACTACACAACACAATAAAAGCTATCACGCAATAATAATTTTGTTTATGTTTTTGCACCGTGAATTGTAATATAATCGTATAATATAAACAAACAAGATGCACCTTTAACTAATATTTTAATTTTTACAGAGCCTTTTACATGTTTCGAAACCGAGGGTTCATCTTCAGGAAGACGGTTGTACGTGCAGGTGTGGTACAGTGCGTTTACATGCCAACTGTATAAGCCGTCTTGTAGGTGGAAGACATGAGGAGAGTGCGGTAGGTTTTAAATGAAGGCCAGTGCTCCAACAGAATGGCTGCTGCAGAAGCATCGGCCTGAAGCATTTGATAGCTACCAGGGTTCCCCCAACAAGCAGAATGAAATATGATGCTAAACAAACTTGAACATGGTGGATAAATGTCAGCATATAATGTCACGAAGATTGGTCCAGTGGGAGTCGAGTAATTCCATAGGGCGAACAGACGGGACAAACACAACAATGCTAGCAATACGTTTTCGTAATTATTTTGCGAAAGCTCCTAAAATGAAGAATTAAATAATTTGAAATCTTTATAACAGATTTATTTCATAAACTTAAAAATACACATGTAACTGTTTAGCCTACCATGTTATATTGGCAATGTTTAGATAGGAGTCAGGTTGGATCATTCAGTACTGTGGCGCCCGAACATACGACGTGACATTCTCCTTTACATTTCCCTCTTCTGCGTAGCGTCAATATTGGCACCGTGGCGCCTTCCTCGGGAAAACGCTGACACACAGGGACTCCGTTAGTTCACTGCCATCTAGTGCACAAGCTGAGAACAATTTCCACTTTCTCGACCTGTCTTCGTGACGTGAGACTGGTCTCGAAGTTCATTTTTAAAACAAAGAGTATTTTAAAAGTTTTCACAGTAAGTCAGCAGACGCACATGACGCTAAACTACACATGCACACAATTGTGCAAATTTATAGCGTCTGGTTGCTTAGGAAAAGGTATCTACAGTTGATAAAAGGAACATTGAGAAGACAGTGTAAAACACCACTTCATGGAACGGTATAAATCGACGTCTGAATCAGGGTTTATATCTAGGCCAGTGTTGGTGATAGTTTAATTAAATTTGTTAAAAAAAACACGTGGACAATGTCCACAGGAAAGACCTTAAAGTAAATGGGAAGATAAAAATGAATCTTAAGAAGACTGCTTGTGGTGATAATGATCGTTTAACGGCAGTACACTGAAACCGTGTCGGCTTCCACAACATTTGTAACTCAGCTTATACTGCTTTGACAATGTTCTCAAGAACCTCCAATTTCAAAGTATTTGCAGTGTCTCTGATGGGGAAGGAGATGTGCCATCAGAATCTGTAATGGAGAGTTTTTTTTAACAGACTCTTATGGATTTTTTTTGGGTTGTTTGACCGTGCATCTTCACCGTGGAATAAAGTGAAATGCCAACTTGATGCAAAAATAATTTATTGAAGTTTCTTTAGCTCGACATGTTTCGGGCGCATACGCCCATCACCAGGAGCACTAGATGTTAAGTTGCAGCATATGGTTTTCCCAGTTTGTAGATGGGTGATGGTCCTGAGAGCCGCTGCGTAGGTCTTGTGTACGGTTTGGAAGGTGCCGTCGCACGGCAACTGAACATCTAGTGCTCCTGATGACGGGCGTATGCGCATGAAACATGTCGAGCTAAAGAAACTTCAATAAATTACATTGTTGTATCAAGTTGGCATTTCACTTTATTCCCTGTTATGGATTTGTTAGGGAAGAGCAAGACCGGGGAATTTCGTTCACAGGAAGGATACACGAAATAATATTTGAAAGTAACGTAGTATCCTGTTTGGCCAAGGAACGGTGCATCCCTCGATTGCTCATTCTGAAATACACTTGGCAGCAGTCATTTGAAAGGAAGAGAGAATTTGTTAACGTTTACTGCGTGAAAAGTGTCATTGTATGTGCATGATGAGGCGCGAAGTGGGCGTCCATCTTTGGTGAATGATGATTTGGTGCGTAAGGTCAACGAAAGAGTACGTGACGACAGACATTTCACAATTTCTGATCTGTCCCTGCACTTTCCTCAGATTTCAAGAACTCTACTCCATGACATTGTCAGTAGTGGCTAACATCGCAGGCGGCAGCTTTATATGAGGAGGGTATACAAAAACTTGTGCCCCGCTACGATAAGTGCCTCAATAATGGGGGCGGATATGTGGAAAAATAGTTTGAAGAATGTAGAATCTGATGACAATAAATTTTATACGAAACCTTACTCGATTTTTTACAGCGAAAAGGTACTTACTTTCTAAATAAGCCTCGTATTTATTTGAAGTTATCGATTTGTGGCTGCATATGCATAACGATATGTAACCGAAGTCAACATTGTAACTTTAGCGAAGCACACGCTGAGAGCTCCCTGATGATGTTTTATGTAAACCGAAACATGTTGGAGCAACTATTATAATTTAAACGGTTTTGACTGTTTAACAATTTTATAATAATTTGTGTGCATTAGTTGGACATATAAAGGTCTTCATGTTCAGAGAGTTACTAAACATCAACAAGGCATATATAAAAGCATGTATGGATTATTAAATAAATTAAAATTTGTCCACCAAATGTCTGGAGATATTTTAAAATTCGTTTGTAGCAGTGTAATATGTGGAGGTTGTAGTTCTGTAGATTTTTATAATGGTTCATATCAGAAGGACGTCAAGTTTATTTTTTGGAAGCCAACATGGTATTTAATACTCCATTCATGTTTTTATATGTTCTTTACTGATGTTAAGTAATTCCCTGAAGATGATCAAGATAGATGGAAACATGTCAGACTTATGAAAAAACTGTGTGTAAAAACTATAATTTTGACATTAGTGCGTTTGTTGGTTTTATTGTACGAGTTCACTAATATACTTACAAAATCTTTGTTCGTTATACTTTTTATCCCCAACTCACATTTTGAAATTTAGTGTGACGCTTAAGTGTTGAGTGATTAGGTATATATTGCAGTAATTCAGACCTGCAGATATCAACATGATGATGCAATCCCCCTCCACTATTCTCTCCATCTGACCTTCGGAAGATGTGAAATATAAAGACTTTCTCAGACATTCGAAACACTTGAAATATTTGGGGGGGGGGGAAGCGGATTATCATGGGATTGTGTGGGGTAACTAGTTGCCACCCACACCCCGTTCTATCCGGTACGGTTTTAAGAACGTGGACGGACAAGAGACAAGACCAAAAATTGCTCTGAGGGTTCATGGGAACGATGATTATGGAATCTACGAATAGAAGCAGAACTGTACTCTTCTTTATGTCGGTGTACCTTATGAAGCCGCCCGTTCCAGGTTCGAACCCAGGAACAGGCTTCCTTGAGATGTAAAGGTTTTATTTAAAACTTTTTTTTACGGTTTGCATCGGTACGCCAACGTTTGTTCTGCTTCTGCTCACTCTTCAAATCCGGCCTTGGGCTTTCCGCTTAGTAATCGTTTTTGCAGGTGTGCGGGGATCGTATTACAGAATGGATGTCAGGTGGCCAACAGAGTAACTGACTTTTTTTTATGGAAGCGTTATCCCCGGGATCACTTCGGAAGTAGCAAGGCAGCGAGCAGGACGTAAGTGTATGTGCTCTGGTAAACATTAAGTGGTTCGACTTCAATAAAAGAGGCTGTTTCCTGTAATTTCGATTTGGCATAACTTCCCTGTCGTCTCCATCCCTCCCGATATTCCTTGGGACGAAGAGAATCACTAGAAAGGCCGAGTACACTTACGTTTCTTTTGTACAAGAACTGCAGGAAAGCGGACACATTTTATATTTCACATACCTACAGAGCTTCTGTCTGATATACTGGACGGTCCGAGCTTCGAATCCCTGTAGGGAAAAGAGAATTTATTCTTCTTCAAAAACGTTCACAACGGCTGTGGACCCACCGGACCTCTAAATCAGTAGATATCAGATTCTTCCGTGGGGGTGAATCGGACGGGGCATGAAGTTAACGACTCACCTCCATGCAGTGTCGAGGTTCAGAATGAGTGAGCTATACCTCTTCTCCCCCTGCATTTCTTCATATTATGGACAGGGACCTCTTCTTATTTTTTTTGACAAGGTACAAATAAAGATTTAATTATACATGCAAAAGTGCCGGATAGTTAAAAAAATCTAAGCCGTTACGTTGAATTTATACTGAATGAACATCCTAAACTAGAAGTCTGATCAAACTTCTTTCACGAGAGCACCAAATATTACACCATAAATATCTAAGCCCTAATTGTGATACGCCAAACATTCAAGTTTCCGTGAGAGCCGATGCTTCCAAAAGAACAGTAGGCATATACGAGTACAAGTACCTTGCGCACAAAGCACGATAAATATTAACATCCAGGGTGCCAAAAGTTTGTCACATTTTACTAATAAATATGAAAAATATAATAATTTACGTAGGTTTTATAACAATAAAGTGCTCAAATTTTAAATCAGGATCTTAACTAAGATTTAAATATTTCTATAATGGCTATTAACGTTAAATTTTTCCAGAGCCAAATTTCTGCACGTGGACGCACAAATGTTACGAAAAATTTAAGCCAAATCGAATATCTAACGCTGGAATTATAGCAGGAGGATGTACGTTAAGACACTACAGAAAGTTCTGTGACGTAATAGTGGCAATACTTCTGGGATGCACCGTTCCTTGTTTCACCCGCTCGCCACGGTGAGGCACAGGATGTGAGCGGGACCTGAAAAAAAAAAACAGAACACAATGAAAAACAACAAAGGCGCGTTTCGCGACTGTGCGAAAGCACCAAGCACTAATAATAATGATGATGATAATAATAATAATAATGTAAATAACAACATTGTGTAAAAAGGTAACTTACCTGGGCTTTTTGTAATCTTGAATTTCATGGTGATATATCTTCTTACATGTACAACGAAGTGTTTAAAATGAACACATTTTTCTCGCTTCTGTCCATCGTTCATTCCATACATTCTTGCTCAAGGAAATCCAGCTCGTAAATCTATGCTGTGTATGTATTGTTCGTTCATTACGGTTAAAATCCTTTTTTTAAAAAAAGGGCTAAAGCAATGAACATTAAAATACAGCTGTACGCCGTTGACTGTCGCGGATGTAAACACAGCAAGGCGAAGTGTAAATCTTCATTTCGGATCAGCTCCTTTTCCTCGTCCAATAAACGAAGGTTCGATATCTTTGAATGAAGGCGCAACGCAGATTTATGGTTTTGAAATAAAGTTTCTTTCAGCACATAAATCAAAGCAGCTTACAAGTGTGGTCAATCTGCTTACCTCTTGGAAGAAGTGTATTTCAGTGATACTGGATGCAATCCATATTGTATCTTATTTTCCCCCCCTCCCTCCTTCCCCGATGCTTGTTAGAGAATGTATCTAAGTTTTTGTAGTCCTCCCACTCTGAATCTGCTGAATATCTAAACTTTTGTAGCCCACCCTCCCTGATGCCTACACTAAAACTAGCATCGATGATAAGGTATTCACATAGCTGTCAATTCAGAAATACCTTTCCTTCAAACAGGAAATAAGAATTTTATGTTTTTGGTTCCGTGCATAGCTGATCTATATTAATAATTGTCCAACGAGATGCAACACAAAACAGTCCATTTATTATTCTGCAAGTTCACTTTACATGTTTCGGGTGTCAAACACACCCATCATCAGGAGTACACAAAACTGTAACTACAGCCTCCGGTACTGGTCATATTTTTTGTGCAGCTACCTCCCTCCCTCATGGCCAAGATTGTTCCAGTAACGGAGGCTGTAGTTACAGTTTTGTGTACTTCTGATGATGGGTGTGGTTGACACTCGAAACATTTAGAGTGAACTTGCAGAATAATAAATAGACTGCTTTGTGTTGCATCTCGTTGGACAATTACTAATATAGGAAATAAGAAATTGTAGTAATGTTGATGAAAACGGTAATTGGACAATCAGAGAGAACCTGAAGTGTTCAGACAACAACAACAAAAATCGTTACATTCTTCATCGCAGTGTAATTCCAATACCACGCAGCCTGGTGGCTAGTGACAGGCCTACACATTTGTAACTCATTCAGTCCAGCACCTTACGCATGCATTTGTTCGACGTTGCTTTATCACAAATGTTTCATAGTAGACACGTGTAATGTGTTGCTGCAGCATTAACAAAACAAAATGGCGGCGGGTTCTTCTACCGAAGCTGCAAATCCAGTGCGTGGTTTTCAAAGGACGCTCCATTAATTTCGGAAATCAAAAGATAACAGAAGCGCATTTCAACGATGTTCCTCTTATTTCTCCTTCAGGATAAGGAAAGAAATTTCCCTCGGTAGTAAGAAACCTGCATAGTGCAATAGTGTCTGACGCCTTGTCACGGAATACAATATCTAATAAATTCAGCTTAACTCTAATAATATCTATTTGTTCGAACATCAATTAGTAGGTCAATTAAACTGTCTTTGTGTAAAACCTTTAACTCCGACGACCAATGAAGGATTTTACTGACGTCTGAAACGTAAATTTTACTAATGGGCCTCTGTTTCTCCTTTCCTAACAAAGTACAAGAATAAAAGATGTCCATGACTCACCGTTCGCTGCCGGCTGTCGTGATGTCCCTCGATGTATGGGACCTACCTTTGCTTGTCCATCGATGTTACCGTCTGCGCGCTGCTCCTCTTGCAGTGATCCTGCGCTCGAAGTCCTCCTTCGGATGCATACTGCTGTAAACTGTGGATTGTTGCAGCCGCTGACAAAATCGCTGCACTTAACATTTCAACACTACCACTAACACTAGCACTTACATGGCCGTTGCAGACACTTCCGAATTTAGATTACACATCACTAAACACAAAACAATGAAAACGAATGCTAAGCTGCCAACGGTCCACCCGATAAAACTAATCACTGAGCACGGTGTTCGAGATTTTAAAGAAACACATATAAGGTAATTTAACAGTTCTTAGTATAAGAATTTTTTT
>Ga0136643_10009429_pt1 | contig 14360 bp, 1 predicted proteins | sample TergutLab28metaG_FD_96883 | JGI IMG/M metagenome (GOLD analysis project Ga0136643, IMG submission 96883) | Labiotermes labralis P1 segment gut microbial communities from Petit-Saut dam, French Guiana - Lab288 P1 (version 3) (version 3) | ecosystem: Host-associated > Arthropoda: Insects >... | reverse complement strand
TGGAGGTCCAACGTCTTTTTAGCCTTCTATTTCTCATTGGTTGTGTTAGTGTTGTCACTAGTGGGTTGGGATGGGATACTAGTTTGTTGAGGTGTTTGTCAATTCTTTCCTTGATGACCTCAGTTTTTAAGTTGATATTGGTACATTGGTTACAATTCTGTACTCAATCTCTTTAAATATCCCGTGATAAACCTACTGGTGAAACACGGGTTGTGTAAACCATCTCTAAATAAATAAAAAAAGAGTTAACATTTATTTCTTACTTGAAATATGCAAGCTTTTGAACTGTAATTAAGGAGCGACTGTAGAATCTCCAATTAATGTTTATGATAGCTTCTTGATATTATGTGTGGTAGCAATACCAGATCTTCCGAAAAATTATATAAGAAAAGGAAGAAACAATCAGCAGGTTTACTAGTTGTGAAAAGTGCATAAAGTATTCAGCCGGAAAACCTATACGTAAAAGACCATTCCAGAGATACCAGACGCAGAGAAAAGAATAATATTATTATTGCTCTTGTAGAAATAAGATAAGATATATTGATTTTACCGGAAAGGGGGTAAATAATGGCAAAGTTTTTAAATTTCCATGAAGAAGAAAAGGGTTATTAGCCTTTTTAAAGTCACACTGTCACATGACTTAACAGGTAAAATTTTTTGGCTGAAGGTGGATCAGCAAATGTTGTAGTTTCGATAAGTTCCTTCCAAAATTTAGTTTTTATGACGACAACTAACGCGCCGCCGCTTTTCTCTGTGGCAATAATTTTAATAAATTTGACTCAAGAACATAGAGAAATTTTCTGTTGCTAATTTCCATGTGTCAGTACTTGAGAAAATAACGACAGTGGGTTCCATTCTGTGTTGTACTTGGTGCACTCTGAGATGGTAACCTATATAGGGGTAAGGTATGAGAGAATAGTGTCATTAATTTTTCCTTTTGATACTCGTATTCTTCAGGTTTAAGCACCTGAATATAGTACAGTTTAAAAGTTCAAATAAATGTGACTGTTGTTTTGAACTGTGTCTTCACCTCGAGCTAATAACCCACTCCATCCCCACCAGAAGACGGATAATAAATCATTAACGAAAATTGATGTATTCTCTGAGGTAGAAAATTGACAAAATCTAAATTTTCATTCATTGCTCTTAAAATTATTGCATTTTCAGAATTATTTATAGTTTTATGCTCTTAACACTATACCATTACCAGAATTTGTAATAATTTAACGCTCTTAACACTATTCCATTATAAGAATTATTTATAGCTTTATGCTCTTAACACTATTCCATTATCAGAATTATTTATAATTTTACCGAAGTATTCTGTCCAGAAATAACTAATATCCAAATTTTCAAAAGTAATTTATTCTTCGTGCATTTTATTTATATTTTCATTTTTTTTTTGTATTTAGACAGGCCCAAATGCTCCTGCTTCTCTGATAATCTACAGTTTCAAAAATGTTCTCAGTTTAAGCTAAGCAATACAACTTCAAATCTAGTACGTGCATCTTGCCTTATTGGAAATGCTACTCCACAGATACAATACCGCCTTATCTTATTGACTCAGAGATATTGTTTGAAGGCTGCAACCTACGAAGAAGTGATTGTATTTTTATTCTGTGACTCCGTAGAATAAGGTCCTTTTTGAGAAACTGACAGCGGCTCAACTTTTTCTAAGATTCCTTTAATATTATGGAACACGAAGTTTTATGTCTGTCAGACGTTGATAATAAAATATAAAGAAGAGAGAATTTGTTTTGGGATTTTGTGTAGTGTAGTTCGGATTATCCACTGTCAAATTTACTATTTAAGAATTTTGTCCAAAATCTCTTTTAACCTTTTGACGCCTTTTGTCAACTATAGTGGTCGTACCGCACCGCTAACTTCTAAAGTTGCATTTTATATATTTATTCAACAAATATAGGTACTGAATATTTTAAACATGGTATATAATCTCCGTTTTTTCTCTTCAAAATGCAGTTTGTTTCGTAATTCTAACATATTTGTTTCCTGTATTATTCACATTTTATATACAGGATGTGCTAAAAATTAAAAAAATAATTCCGGCGCCAAAAGGTTAAATAAATAGAATCGAAGTGAATGGCAGAACGGGCTGTTAACTGGTCACTTAATGACACTGAGTAGCAGTCTAGTTTATGTGAATTCGAGCAATATATGAAGGTGGTCTGGAACCGTCGTAGAGTGCGAATGGTGACCAACTCATGTTCTACATGCAAGTATTTAATCGCTGAGTCTTACACTTATAAAGGAACTACAGAAATCTGTAAACAAAATCTGCCGTATTAAAATATCGATTCCCCTTAAAATACAAAACTTAGAGAATCGTATCTACAAGATGTTTTACGATTTTCACTTAATGACCGCTTGTAATGGGTTATCTCGTAATTTTTATTTTATTTATAACATTTACTGCAAAATTAACTGATTACGTACCATTTGATTCCACTAGCCCTAACATTTCTAATATTTTTATTTCTTATTTTGTGAAATACTTTCACAATTAAAATTTTCAACTGGTTTTGGGTCTAGGTTTACAAGCCACTTATACAATATTCGTCGATATTGAGTTTCATACAACACTCGTGATTCTCCTCTGTGTCTGAAACAATATCTCAAATGAGTCATGTAAAATAACTGGGGTCAATCCGACCGCAACGTTTAGCAATGTATATCAGATAATGTTTTACACATTTACTCCATAACAATACATGATGATCGGATTTATAGCTCCAGTCATTATAAAACTGGGACTGTTTAGAGCAGAACGGCAAGCTTCACGTTCCAGTTACTTTAACCCCGCAGAAATAAGTCTCCGAAACACATTAAGCTGAATTTTGCATAGAACTTAGAGAAGTTTGGAATTTTTTTAAAAGAGAAAAATTACTTTACGCTTTCAAGAATTGCCCTACCATTCCTCTTTTTTTTCGGTCCGTAATTTGGTTAAAATTCCAACACCTGTACACAAGTTTCCAAAGTATATCGACAACATTAAATTATTTTTTTAATGCTGGTGGAATTCTATTTATTTACGTCATGGTAAATACTTGTAACGAATGTCAAATATTGAACAGCTGTCGTTCTTCTAAAGAGATCGTCAAACTGAAATTCCATACTAAAATCTTACAATTAGGTGTTAAAAGTCCCTTCCTGAATCCGACTGAACATGATACCCACGCTACTAACTATAGTCTAGAGTCCTACGTCGTGGGAGCATTTCAAAGTGGTAACGATTTGAATTCGTGTTCACTCATGAGAAGATTTTTCACCAACTAATGATGTTACACAGGGCGTATATTATGGCAGCTTTGTATAGAAAACCACCTCATATTTTTGTAGCTAGAATCTATCCGAATGCAACATAAAAAAGATTTCACAATATATTTCCAGTCTTTCTTCTTGTGTATATTTCATTCCAGATTTTGTTGCCTCACTGCTCATGCCAACTGTTATCAGGTTGAAGACAAACATCATCAAGACAACCGAAGAATAAAACTAATTTTTTTATTTTAGTCTCTACAAATTTTAAAGGGGGACCGCGGTAGCACAGTGGTTAAGGTGCTGTGCTACAAATCGGAAGGTCGCTGGTTCGATCCCAGCTGGTGTCAGTGGATTTTTCTTAGACATAAAATCCTTCCGATCGCACTATGGCCCTGGGGTTGACTCAGCCTCTAACAGAAATGAGTACCAGGAGTATTTCCTGGGGGTAAAGGCGGCCGGTGCGTAAGGGTGACAACCTTACCACCATTCTGTGCCGTTGTCACGAAATCTGGGAAACTTAATTTCCTGGAACTCTCTGGGCCCCTCCGGTATTGTAACGGGACTGCTTTACCTTTTTTACAAATTTTAAATCTGGTCTGCCACTACCAAAGATTAAAAAACAACGGTTGCCCAGAAGTAAGAGCTGAGGAAAGGTCTTGGAAGTTTGTGACAACACAGTCCTCGACTGGCTAGGTTAGATACCAAGTCTGTAAATTTAGTTAGGGATAAAGAAGGGCTTTAGTGGTCAATGAGGATCTGATTACCTCTCACTACCATCCATTTCAAAAGGAAGTGACCGGCTCTTGACAAACCAAGTCGAAGACAAGATTTTGAAGTGGGGAACCAAATTTACGAGTACGATATTTACAAATTAGACATTGACCAACCGTAAGCCATTAAGTAGGACTTGTAGAACATTTTCCAACTATTGTACTGACTATTTTTATTGTTACACCGCGCATGTTGTCGAGTTACTCAATTATTACACCAACCACTGCACATATATAGTATGCAGTATCACGCAACGAAGCACAGAATGCACATCCGTAGCAGGGCACTCTTCGCAACATAACATTACACAACACGGCATGCTGCCACAACACCCAACTTGTACTACGAAATTAATCTGTGATTATTTCTAGTGTAACCTTAGCAATGAATATATAGCTCCTTGATGATGGTCTTAGGACCGAAACATGTCGGAGCGTTTTTAATTTTTTAAAGTTTAAATTTTATAAATTTTAAATATATACAGTGTTTGGTGTAATAATTGAGTAAACTTTTAGTTACATATTTCAGCTCCAATATTTCATCAATAAGATTGTTCACAACTCAATAAACTCGAAGGTACGTGACGTTAGTATAGATAACAGTCTACACAGCGATGCAAAACGTTTTTCCTCCGAAGGTAAATAAGTAATCAGTGGGAGGGTTTTCACACAATAGTACCACTGAGAATTGCATAAATTTTGCCGATCTTCATTTCGGAAGCAGCTAATTAAATTTATTTAGAATCGTTAAATTCTTAGTATGAATTTTTACAACGAGGTCTGAAGGTACACGTATAAAATCGTTCTGAATTTGCTATGCGAAATATAATGCGAGTGTCAATTAAATAAGCCATTTTATGAATTTCGTATTTGTGAGATTTAAAGCTGCAAGAATCGCTCCATAATACCACGCAAATAAAAGATTTTTATTACATGGATCAAGAAGGGTCACAGTAAGGAATCACCAAATCACTTGTTTGTGCTGTTATTGATCCCAAATCCGATAAACGCACAAGAATCCCAAACTTTTCGACCAAGCTAAAAGTGGCAAAACTGAGTTCTGGCAGGAAGAAAATCATTTAAAATTTAAAAATGCAGAGTAAAGAAAGAATATCTTACCGACAACTTAAAAAGTATTAATTTTTGGGACTGTTTTTTTAATTAAATGTTTAAATGCCGGGTTAAGTCCCAACTTTTAAATCTCAAATCACCTTATTTCTCAGTAAGGGTAATTAAATTTTGCGCATGCTTTTCAAAAAAACTCTGAATACTTCTATAACTCGCCGGGACAAATTTGTGAAATAAATGACACTCTGTAGCAAATGAAACAGACGTTGGTCAGTATGTCTTAAAAAGCCTTAAATATCCTTACTGTGTAATGCAGAAGATAAGTTTCCAAAAAAATTGTAAATATTCATTCTCTTTTCCTTATATTTTGTTGAAGCTCCAAGTGTTTGTAAGGATAATGGATGGAAAGATGTTCCAGAAGTCGTCATTCGTGTGGCAGACCTCGAACAGTTTCGGACCACGCAAAATACGACATCACACTTGACATTTGACCTCATATACCGCATCACACTCCTTGCTCAACACAAGCGACATTGCCGCTTAAGTTCTGGGACCGGGCATCGTTCGCTGCGCCCAGCCATTTCTGTTTGAAAATTTCCCTCTCCTTGATTTTCACAACGACATCGGAAGGTTTGTAAAATTTTGAAAGATTTCCTTAAAATTTCAAATAAGTCTCGTATTTTCCATTGTCATGTCTTGCATTCATCCTGTAATCTCGGTTCTTACTGTTGCCCTTAAAATACGGAAAAGGAAGTATGTGTTAACCTTTTGACGCCTAATGTCAACTATATTGGTCGTACCGCACCGCTAACCTCTAAAATTGCTTTTTATATATTTATTCAACAAATATAGGTACTGAATATGTTAAACATGGTATATACCCTCCTTTTTTTCTGTTCAAAATGCAGTTTGTTTCATAATTCTAACGTATTTGTTTCCTGTATTATTCACATTTTATATACAGAGTGTGCTAAAATTAAAAAATAATTCCGGCGCCAAAAGGTTAATAAATAAAATAATTAAAAAACTATAAGGCAAACTAAACAGATTGAGTTTAAAACGCTACATAAATAGCATGATGTCTTGAAGACATTGTGAAGGAAGTTCAAATCTTCTGCTAACTTATATACGTAAATTAGTACACAACAACGAGAAGAAATAAAACATGTATTAATAACTTGCATTACACTTCAGTGTTGCCAGCTTCTTCTAATACCCACTCAATGTAATGCATACGGGATCCCTAATGCAATAGTTATATATATATATATATAGTACTGTAAAGGATAATGTATTTAATGATTCTTAAATATTCAGCCTTATGATGACTCTCCTGAGTCGAAACATATTGCGGTAACACATTAATTTGTAATGTTGTTGTGTTGACTGAACATATATTGTAAGTCTACAATAAATAAGTTAAAGAGATTGGGTTTAAAACGCTACATACAAAGCGTGATGTCTTGAAGACATTGTGAAGGAAGTTCAAATCTTCTGTTAACTTATATATATCTAAATTAGTACACAACAACAAGAAGATATAAAACATCTTTATACCGACAAAAAAAAAACAGAAAATTAATTTAGCCTTGAAGGTTCCAATCAGTGTTGCGGTCAGTGTGTTGTTGTTTTGGAGATGTTATGTAGTTTGATTGCACTTCTGTTGTTCTTGGTGTTAGTGAAGGATGTTTCTGAGGAAACTCGTGACGCCGACGGTATTTATGTGATGTTTTAGAATCAGAGGTGGGGGAAGGGTACGAAGGGTACAAACTTTAATTCTTAAAAGGTATATCAGTGATAATTTGCACTGAAATAAATTTTTTACACGTTATGGTTTCCTGCACCGTCAAGACTGTCTGTAGAGACGATTGAGTTAAAAGGGGTGCAGGACAGTGAAGTTTCTTTTTAACATTTCCGGGTGGATCTGAATTTTTTGCAAGTCTTTACTACACTTAGAGAGCAGGTAGACTGATGGCACTCAAATATTTCTTTCGGCGCTCTCCTCTTTTCCAAACACCAAGTCATTTCTGTAAAAACGATTATAAAACTTCTCCCTTAAATCCAACGTATGTAAATCTATTTATAAATGCTGTTTACTTCACTCGTATTTTACACTACTATAATTCCGTATTCCCATTTAAGCTTCCGCTCCTTCACCCAAAAACTAATTTGCAAAGTTTGATTTGCACAACAGACACGAGAATTTGCACAAATCTCTTCTGTGACTGACGTCATATATATCCAAGAACTTTTCCCCTTACAGTTTTCTCCCCTTTTTCTTCATCCCGTTTTTTTGTAGACCAAGAGGCTGGACGAATTTCTCAACCTTTTAAGTTCTCTTACTATTTATCTCGTCAACGTGGATTTCCTCTCTCTCTATCTTGGAATATTTACAGCCTGGTTGACCCAGAATCAAATGCGTACCAAATCACGCATCTTTTGTTGAATTTCTAGATTTCTGTTCCAAATTTATCCGAACCACAAAATATTATAAGCGCCAAAATTCGTAAATATTGTGTAGAAGTTACATTCTACCCTTTGTGTCATAAAACACTACATGACTTCGCATATAATATTCAAGAAAGATTGTAGTAAAGTGCATTGCGCTTTCAAACAGAATAACAAAGTAAAAAGGAGAAAATGGAAATAATATTCTTAACAGATTTTATTAATTATAACTGAAGAAAAAAACCAACTAGATGCCATTTGTTATTTTATTGTACTTCTTATAGGTTCAACATGTTTCGGTCACTGCTATACCCATCATCAGTAGCTCGCGACTATAATGTTGATTTCCACATTGGTCGTATCGTTCTGTACAGATGGAGGGGGCAGCGTTGATGTAAAATTATGGTTCTTAGTGGTGTGTGTTCGGTGTGATGTTCTTTGTCACTTTGTTGTAGCAGGTAACGTGTTTCTGTTAACATTAACATTTGTGATCCTTTATGTGTGGTGATTGTAGTGTTCTGTTGTGTGTAGTGTGTTTCATAAGGTTCGTCATCCCCGTTGTGTTCTTAAATAAACTAGACTGGAGTTTATGTACTTGTCTAACACAACTATATGATTTTAGAGAAATGTATAGAATTTATTACATAAAGAAAAACTACATGTTTCGGCACTTTACATTGGCCATCATCAGGTTGAGAAATGAAAAAACTTAGTAAGCAGCTATACTTGACTTATGTGGGTTGTATACAACCCACATAAGTCAATTATAGCTGAAGATGGCCAATGTAAAGTGCCGAAACATGTAGTTGTTCTTTATGTAATAAATTCTATACATTTCTCTACAATCATATAGTTGTGTTAGACAAGTATATACACTCCAATCTAGTGCAGTGTGTTTCTTTAGTGGATTGGTAATTCGATGTGTTGTTAGTGTTCATTAGTGTTGTGAATCTGAACTTGTACATTCCTTGGTTTGCTTTGTGTTGGAGGTAAGGTGCAGTTAATTATACTAAGGGCCAGCAATCAAGCAGCAGGTAGAAACAGCGCTTATGACAATATTTTACATCTAAAACTTCAATTCGGAAACCAGGACTTTTTATTTCCGAAATATCTGCTAGTTTTCTTTTCGCCTTGAGTTCTCAACCGACCACACTCAAGAAGAAAACCTGGTTCTCAAGCAGCTCTTTTGCACGTCTTTTCTTCTTTTCCTCCAACAAGTCATCTGTTTTAGTCACGAACAAGATTAATAACACAAGAGGAAGATATTAAGCAAAAACTATATATATATATATATATATATATATATATATTAGGAAGAGGAGGAAATAAATTTGTAAGAAACACGTTTCTTTATTTCGTTAACTCTTAAGTTTCATTTGTTTTGCCATTATCTCACAAGTGTCGGCTAGAAAAACTTGGGAGAAGAATTACTGTTATGAGTAGACACATCACATTGCAAGAAGAGATAAAATGAGAGGAAGAGATGCTGTTGTCGTCCCAGTTAAATTCTGGAGGCAGCTTCGTGATTATTACAATGTAGAGAGTTAATATAGAGTGAGATGACAGATGTCACTGGTTTTGATATGTACGTATGATTCAGGAATACTGACAATAAAAATTGGTGGAGAAACACTAACAGGGATATAAAATTGTTACATTACGCACTCAGCTATTCATTAAATTTCCTTTCTCGTAAGACATGTGAAATTCCTCAGAGAGCTCGAAAGGAACTGCCACAATTACCTATATTTTGGGTAATGCATAATGATGAATAATTACTTTGATTATTTCAAGAAACCCGTCAAATTTCGAGGCCCTTTCTACCAACTCATAATTCAAAACTTCTGGATGGTTTGGTAAGGAAATACGTTCTACCCCCAAACAACATACGGCAGGACCACTGCTTATGTACTTCCTACGACTGCCTACTCAGTTTACTTAGATTTGTCCCAGTCTATAGCATTAAGACAAGTGAGAGTGGAGGTATAGCTCCACTGATTCTTAACCTCAGCCCCCTGGCCGCTTTACTCAGGTTACAGTCCATACATGGAAGGTATCATGGTCCCCATCATGAGTACGCAGCATGCTACGGTGAATAAAATCCTTTTGTAATGTTAATTTTCTGTTTATATATACATACACACACACACACACACTGAAGATTTGTGTGACTTGAAAATTTTCGCATCCTACCCAAGTAGGCTGTGACGTCATACCGTCTTACTGTCAACGGTAAAGTCACGTAATGTGGAAGTCAAAATATAAACCCTCTTCCATATATATTTGATTCACCTTTTGTGACAAGAAGCGACAACGGGAAATGGGATTACCACAAATATGTGATCGAGAAATCAAGTCTTCTGGGATGTGGCTCTGTCGTTTCGAGAGATCGTGCTCACTTGATCTTTACGGGTCAAGAAGTCGGAGAATAATTACTATTTCACCCTTGAAGATGAGAGTAATTTCGAAACTTCGGGCACCTCTTACCCACGGACATTGCGACACATCACAGGAGACCCCAAAATGCCAATAATTACAGGAAAGAGAGCAACAGATATGTACTGGTATAAATTAGCAAGTGTTATATATGGAACTCATTACTTCTAGGCACTTAAAGTTAACGATATTTAGCTGCTGATGTTGCACTTATATTACTTGTTTGGTTGATTTCCCAAACTCATTCAAGTCAATTTGCTAGTAAATTGTTATTATAAATATTATTTTCCGTGAGGTGTCATCACGTATTGCTTAAATCTATCCGTCAAACTACATGGCGTCGCAAGCCACCACAAAATAATCAGTTGTTTACGACTTCAAACCTTGCAAATTTCCAAAACCTCCAAACAACAAGCGGAATTTTTAAATAAAACTAAAAGCTTCAGCAGGAATGTGCTTTTTTTGACTAATAGTCAAAATACATTAAAAAACACCCGACCTCTACCAATAGAGACGACTTCAAGAAATTCTTGCCCTCATTCACGGTGTGCATACAGCTGAAACCTAAACGTGAAATGCTAAACCAAGCAGAAGAGAGCGAAATGTTTGTAAAAGCGCTCCAAATTATTCACCGAAGACAAACCCAAGATTTGTATCAGAAGCATCTCGAACTGTGACAATATCGAAAAGAGTGATATTGATCCGTTTGGAATTAATATCTTATTTGAAGATGTAGAATCTGAGATGACGAAGTAATCATTGGAGCATTTGCTACAGGAGTATGGAACAAGGGAGTCCCAGATGATCCAGTAAATCTTGACGCTGAAACGCAACTGATGAAAGTCACTTCGATTTCAACTCCATTCACTACACAATATTAACTGACAGTACGAGAGCGAACGAAGTATCTGAATTGTGAAGATATTATGTTGAAGTGACAATTTCTGTCTAAATTAACTTAGAGTCGCGTTTGCAAAGAGCAGTCTACATGTTTCAATTCAAATTTAGGAGAGCGAGATAAAATAAACTACATTGTGGAGGGAGTTATGTGAAAAATTAATTGGGATAACAGTACAATCAAATTATTAAAAAAATTATTTGGGAAAACATTAAAATCAAATTATTAAAAAAATTATTTGGGATAACAGTAAAATCAAATTATTAAAAAAAATTGTTTGGGATAACTGTACAATCAAATTATTAAAAAAATTATTTGGGATAACAGTACAATCAAATTATTAAAAAAAAATTGTTTGGAATAACAGTACAATCAAATTATTAAAAAAATTATTTGGGATAACAGTACAATCAAATTATTAAAAAAATTATTTGGGATAACCGTACAATCAAATTATTAAAAAAAATTATTTGGGATAACAGTACAATCAAATTATTAAAAAATTTATTTGGGATAACAGTACAATCAAATTATTAAAAAAAATTATTTGGGATAACAGTACAACCAAATTATTTAAAAAAAATGTTTGGGATAACAGTACAATCAAATTATTTAAAAATTTATTTGGGATAACAGTACAATCAAATTATTAAAAAAATTGTTTAGGATAACAGTACAATCAAATTATTAAAAAAAAATTGTTTGGGATAACAGTAAAATCAAATTATTAAAAAAAAATTGTTTGGGATAACAGTACAATCAAATTATTTAAAAATTTATTTGGGATAACAGTAAAATCAAATTATTAAAAAAAATTATTTGGGATAACAGTAAAATCAAATTATTAAAAAAAATTATTGCTCAACAATCTGAAGTAGATGCATCGTAAGCTTACTCTTTTGACCGATTCTGTCATTGGCAGCGGTCTGCTGACAGTAAAGAGAGGAAGATGAATTTACTGTGCGTTGGATTGTTAACGGTAATGTTTACAGAAATCGTCTGCTGTTATTACTTGGGGTGGAGATTTGTAGGTTTATAATGAACTGAGCAATATACTTGTAATTTTAAATGATAGTCAGATGAAGTAAATGATTTGTTTAGTATTTCATTCTTAATTATGACACCAAAAACGAAGAATATTTTTATTAAATATTACACCGAACCAACAACTGGGTAGGCACTAAAACATTATGCGTTTTAATTCATTACTCAGTTAACTCCAGCTTGTTTAGCGGTTGTCATGTTCGTTTCATGCACGAAGAAAACCACTCTAAATATCAGACAGAAAACTGAATAAAGTTACATGTATTTAGGACTGTCTTAACGTACTTAAATAAATTACCGGTATATTTAATTTCAAAATTATATCACGAAATCCCCCTCCGTAATCATGCAAGTACTAAATATATTTTACCCCGATTAACAGGTTATGGATTTCATATACGTTAATGTTCAGTACCAAAGACAATTATGCCTTATATTCTGCCTTTGAGTCGAGGAGCCACTTAAGACTTCGTCGTCTTATAACAAATAAATAGGGGAATTGGTGGAAAGTTAAGTCTTAATCTGGCACGAACGTAAATTTATTTGAGGTTTGTTTGACCGTGCATCTTCCTCATGAAATAATGTGAAATGCCAACTTGATGCTAAAAGGTAATTTTATTGAAGTATTCTTAGCTCGACGTGTTTCGGGTACATACGCCCATCATCAGGAGCGTTAGATGTTGAGTTTCAGCATATGGTTGTCTGCACCGAATTTGTAGATGAGTGGTGGTCCTGACATTCGCTGCGTAGGTCGTGTGTACGGTGCGGATGGTGACGTGCGACTCGCACGGCACCATCAGTACCGTACACACGACCTAAGCAGCGACTCTCAAGACCACCACCTAACCACAAACTCGGTGCAGAAAACCGTATGCTGCAACTCAACATCTAATGCTCCTGATGATGAGCGTATGTATCCGAAACATGTCGAGCTAAGAATACATCAATAAAATTACCTTGTTGCATCAAGTTGGTATTTCGTATTATTTCATAAATTTATTTCATTGAAATATATGTGGATCAAACACATGAGCAGTAGGAAGGCCTGTATCAAATAAGACGGAATGTAAACAGAAATGAGAAACGAGTACTTTAAAACGGGCGAGAACTTTAATAATACTGCACTTTCCTGATGCTTTCAGAATGAATAGTACCAACATGTCTTTTGCTCCAAAGTCTTGCACATTCACATCTGTCCTATTCCTGTCAGGGATAATCTACTTAGCGGCGCACTGTACATAATCTTTCATTTTTACACATAACATTTGCAAAGAAATACGCAGGCAACACGGTTCCTAACGTTCGTCTAAATTCCGAATGGCTTTTGTCGGTGGATAACATAAATAAAGCACGGAACACAGAATACGAAATATGTATAAATATATTTACCATCCGAATATCAACGTATAAGACATAGGTAAAAAAATCAGTCTCTACATAATGTGCATTAATTTGTGAATAAACAATATTTATACTTTAATAACAAAACATTATCCAACTTAAGTAGGAAAGCTGTTAAATATATACAAAATTTTGTAATTTAGTTTCAGCTTACAACATTTGCTTAATATTAGAAGAAATTTTGATATATCACAGGCTAAAATCCACTCATATTTTACCATTTTAATGTATTTATTTCACTTTGTAAGCCTTTTGTGATCCCATATTACGTGAATTCAATTTGAACTCCATGCAACTTATTATCAATTTTGTAAATATTACCTGATGATTATCAACAGACCGAAACATGTTTTCAAGATAAAAATGAAATAAAATATATCGTTGTGTTTGACTGAAACCAGAAACTACTTTGTTGCCTTGTAGTTTAATAAACACAATAAGATGTCATCTACAAACATGATTAATATTCACACAGAGTCATTGACAATTTATGCATATATTGTATATAAAATTTACTGGGGGCTTGGGAAAAGCTAGACTCAATAGAGGTCGGCTTAACTCCACTCTAATGGAAGAAATCACTACACTGAAAACTTGAGTGTTCGTACTGTATACGTATTACCTGGCTTGATGCCTAATTACAAGAATATCATCATCATCATCATCATCATAATGTTCCTGAAGGGTTAGGTGTGTTTCCTGTTCCTTGATCCTCAAGATGAAGTTGGTCCCTCCATCTCTTCCTCGGTCGTCCTATGTTCTTTCGTCCTTTTGGTTTATATTGTAGTGCTTGTTTTGGCAGTCTGTTTGTGTCCATCCTCTGTACGTGTTGTAGCCAGTTTTTCTAGAAATGTTTTATTTCCTTTACTATGTTCTGTACTCCCGTTTTTTGTCTAATACATTGATTCTTTTCTTTATCTAGTTTTGTTATTCCAAATAAGTGTCTCAAAAATTTCATCTGTGCTGCTTCTAAACGTTGTTCCTCTCTTTTCTTCAGTACCCAAGCTTCACTTCCA
>Ga0136643_10009427_pt1 | contig 14364 bp, 5 predicted proteins | sample TergutLab28metaG_FD_96883 | JGI IMG/M metagenome (GOLD analysis project Ga0136643, IMG submission 96883) | Labiotermes labralis P1 segment gut microbial communities from Petit-Saut dam, French Guiana - Lab288 P1 (version 3) (version 3) | ecosystem: Host-associated > Arthropoda: Insects >... | reverse complement strand
CTGGGCATGTGGCGCGTATGGGTGAGGAGAGGGGGTGTATAGGGTCTTGCTGGGGAAACCGGAGGGAAAGAGACCACTGGGGAGACCTAGGCGTAGATGGGTGGATAATATTAGGATGGATCTCCAGGAGGTGGGATGTGGTTATATGGACTGGATTGGGCTGGCCCAGGTGGCGGACGCTTGTGAGTGTAGTAGTGAACCTTCGGGTTCCGTGAAATGCGGGAATTTCTTGACTAGCTGCAAACCAGTTAGCTTCTCAAGATGGACTCTGCACCATGGAGTAAGTAAGCGTATTTGGGGTAAACGGGAAATAAGAAGAGTAGAAACAAGATAGACACGTACGGAAACAAGCTCGATTCCTGGGGTTTGTAACGGGGAAACACCAGAGCCAGTGCAATGTGCTCACTAGTTTTGTTTATGATATACTTGCGGGTTCACTCGCAGGGGTGTACAAATTTAAGGAAAAACAAATTTTGTACATTGGCGCCTAATATTTTCAGCAAAATTTCTGCTGCTATTTTCCTTACATATAAAAATGTGTGTCAGTTCGCATACACGAAGCTGAGAGCACGAGGCAGACTCAGGGCCCATTGGTTGGTACATACAGCAAGGCACAGTACACTGACAGTTCTGAATCTTGTTTGCACAGTATACTAGCATGTTTCCTATGATTAACATTACATGCTAATAAGCGCATATTTCGCCATTAAATATTCATTAATTGTTCCTGCACACACTGGTCACTGCAAGGTAGGAGTGCAATGTGCATATGTAATGTAGATTCATTTTGATCTTCAGAGGGTCGCAATAAGATCAAACGCGAATTATTTTATTTCTACTTTCTCGAAACGTTCTTTCACGTTATGCGTTTCACTGATCTATGAGCCCATCGTTCTATTCCCGGTGGAGGAAGTAATGCTGTTGTGTAATAAAACACAATTAGATTTGTTTCAAGTTTGAAGTAGATACCGCGTGTACAACGCAAACCATAAACGTGTCGTGATGCAATTCGCATGCGGCAGGCCTGTGTCTGTCGAAAGCTTCTACGGAACGCAATTAACAGTTTTGCTGTAGGGAAAAATATGAAATTACGTATGAGAAAACAGATCTGGGCAGTCATGTTCAGTTCTAGATCCACGACTGTCATGTAGCGGGGAATTGCTCCGATAAGGATTGAGTGAATTTAATCGTAGTTTATTGACGATCCGTTTTGAACTGCTCAGAGTGTGGAGTGTGAAGTGATACTGGAATATGACCATTGGTGGGGGAGAAGGTAAGGATTTGTAAGATGGCGGAAATACCACGAGTAAGAGTACGGCATGGTGCAGGGGTAGCGTAGAGGATATAGCGACTTGGCTACGGGCTGTACCATCCGGGGTTCGAATCCCGATAGCGACAAAAGACTTTTCTCTTCACCAGAATGTTCAGATCGGCTCTTGGGTTCACCCAGCCTCCTGTTAAGTTGGCACCGGCGCCTGAAGTTAAGCACTACCTTCAGCTAATGCCGATGTTAAGAATGAGTGGAGCTAGACCTCAACTCCCCGATATGTCTTTATGGTGAGGGCAGGGAAAACTTCTCCTTTGCCTAAAATTACGGCACACACTGCTGAAATTTCCTTCGAGGAACCAAGGATAACCACGGAAACCTTTGATAATACCGTTAATATAAGTTAGTACGTAGTTTAATCCAGATTCGAACTGATTTTTCCCAGTTTTATAGATTCTACGTCAGTCTCTTTAGTTCGCTTCCAAATACTCTTGCTGATTCTTGAAATCTTTTCTTCGTTCCTTTCTTGCTTTATGCATTAAAGCAAATCTTTGCCGCAATGGAAGAGAAAACGAAAAGTAGGAGAGATAGATTAGGCCGTGAGAAAGCAAAGGAAATCTTTACAATACAAGATACGAAGAACGGAACTAAGCTCTTATGTCAAGAACAACGTGAAGACGTGTATGTCCATGTAACGTTGCTAGCACTCCTAAGAGGCACTGGGACCGGTGTCTGTCCGAGTACTTCGGCTTTCCCCTCTCATAATCACGATATTTATTCCGTTCACCATAGAAGCTTAATAGTATTAGTAATTGATTAACTTACTAAATATATGAAGCAGAGGCTTGTGAATGTTGACTTGCATGTTCATAACAGCCAGACAATTGTCCACATCCTGAGCGAGTCGAATTCATTTCAAACATTTTTTTTTATATATAAAGCCTTCAAGAGCTTTATGTCATTACAGTCTAGTCACAGGGACTAATAAGCAATCTTATTCTAACCTAAATTATTAATCTGCACTAAACCTAAGAGCTCACCCATTAGCGTCTCTGTTTCTGCTGCAATAATGTGTACACGTTTTGTTGTGTACTTACACTAGCACTGTCTCTGCTGCTCTTACACTAACACTTGCGCTAGCACTGTCTCTGCTTGTACATTAACACTTACACTAGCACTGTCTCTGCTCTTACACTAACACTTGCGCTAGCACTGTCTCTGCTTGTACATTAACACTTACACTAGCACTGTCTCTGCTCTTACACTACACTTGCGCTAGCACTGTCTCTGCTTGTACATTAACATTTACACTAGCACTGTCTCTGCTCTTACACTAACACTTACGCTAGCACTGTCTCTGCTTTTGCACTATCAATTAAACTAGCTCAAAAGGTTTTTTTCCTCTGGAGTCTGCGCGCTATGTCCATGTTGTCCAGGAGCTGAATGGCCTCAACGTTCTCATGATGGTGGAGTCTTCCTTCATGCTTTTGTGCAAACCTCTGGATTTCGCTAGTCACAACATCCACTTACAGGTCTCTGTGGAGGTCATTGTTTATAATGTACCAGGGTGCACTGACCATGTAATTTCATAAATGTCTCATTCTATTTCTTTAAGATCTACTTCAAGATATTCTTACATCTCCACCTAGGCCTACAAGAATTTCTTCTTTTCACTTTTTCCTACCAAAACCATGTATGTGTGTCTTCTCCTGCATGTGTGATCGATGACGTCGTTAAAAAACGCCTAAAAAAGAATTACACCTGAGTCCAGGTTCCTGATGAAACTGCGTAAATAGGGATTTGGCATTCGGTCGTTTATGAGGCCGTCCAGATTTCGAAATAGAGAGAATAAATTTTGGCTGCTGTCAAGAGCGATCAGCTGGTGCGTTGACTCATCTGAGTTTCAGTTTCAGGGTTTGACGTATCGTAACCATCCGTTCGTCCCTTTGAGGAGCTGAATGACCACAGGCTCGCCAGCAATCTCGAAATTACTTCTGTAACCCTTTGAAACTGAAAGGTTCCTGAGATGAAATGTCAGTAAACCAGAGGTGATTCCGGAGTCATTGAGATAGGGTGGTATTTGGCGAATGCTGCTGGGATAGAAATGATCGGTAACGCAAAGATCCTGTGTAACGCGGGGTTCTACTGAACTTGCGTAAAGATGTGATGGTAGCTGTGAAGACGCAGTGGCAAAATTCATGTGCAAGCCTTGATAATTTCGTGAGACCACGGATATGTTCATTATTGTCTGTTATATCTGACTGTTGTTTGTTAATTGTATGTAGTTAGACGTAGTCAATAATGTACTGCTCCTGAGACTGGCAAATTAAATTAACAGATTAACAATAATTAAGAATAACTTACTTACTCATATCACTGGTATTTCGTCAAATTTGTGTTACAGAAGTAACTAAATTGAGGGTTTTTTTAATACAGTGAAGTCGTTATGAAACCGATTGGAGGCCCATTTAGTCAAATTCAATTCAAATTCAAGTTTAGGAATCAAAGCATTTATTACCGTCCTCACAAACATCCGGAACTCGAATGGGTTCTGAGATAAAGAATGCAGTCGATATCACCACACTATGTTAGTCCTAATATTCAGTCAAATTCTCTGCTGTCGACAGCATGTCGTACTTAGGAGACGCAGTAGGAGCGTAGACAGGAGAATGATATTAAAATGGATAGTAAATAAATAGTGCACGTGCTATTTACTTTCCAGGATGGATAAGTGGCCAAAATTAAAGTAAATTTAACAGTATATCTGAAGAATAAAAGACCAACTTGATGTCACTTGCTATTTTTTTCTCTCACTTCTTATGTACTCAACATGTTTCGGACATTAATATATCCATCATCAGGAGCTTGCGACTGTGCTGTTGAATTACCACATTGGTCATATTGTTCTGTAAAGACGGTGGAAACATGTTGAGTACATAAGTGGGAGAAAAAAATAACAAGTGACATCAAGTTGGTCTTTTATTCTTCAGATATCACAATGATGCACGGTCCAATAAACACAAGATAAACAGTGTTTCTTTAAAGGGCAAATAAATAGAAAAGAGTTTTCGAACACTGGAAGTTCCTTCCGAGAGTACGTTCGATTCATGTTAATTAGAGCTACAGTAACTTTGGTGGTGAAGGAGGTAATATTTTGAATTCAGTGCGGACAATAAACATTACTGCAAATGTAATGGAAAATGTCCACGACATTTGGTGTACGATGGAAAATAACATTCTAAAGGAGGTTTTTATATGTTATGGCCTGAATGTCTGGTCGAGGTTTTTTTTTTTTTGAGAATGTTAAATATTTTATAGGTAGTTTCTTAAGAAAGGCCTCTGACCGTACCAGTGACATTTTACAGCAAGTAACTTAGTGTGTAATGTTGAATGCAGAAATAAGTAAAGTAGCTGTCCCTTCCTACAAAAACCCGAAGCTAAGCCGGAGGGTCCTAATATGATTTCGCCCGACTCGGTAAGCATTAAGATAAAGATCAATAGGACCTTAGGATGTGGACTAGACTGGTCTTATTTAGTGCACAGACCAAGAGGGGGCTTATACAGGGTGAGCGCAAGTCACTGTGCACCTATAGTACAAAGGTTGAAAGAGCCTCGTTCTCTTGATTAATGCCAACGATTCGTTCCAAGTATTAATGTTAACCGCCGCTTTAGTATTAATGTCACAACCATCTCGCTCCTAGTATTAATGCTAATAACAGCTGTGGTATTAATGTCACAACCGCCTCATTCGTAGCATTATGTCCTACATGACTTGTGGCATCTCTACAAGCAAATGATGGCCACTTCAAACGTTTATTGTAAGTATGAGAAGTATGTTTGTATTAATACACAGGGACTGTATCAATACAGTGACAAAGTGACTTGTGGGTCACTCTGCCTGTGTGCCATAATGAAATTTCTGTTTCCTTAAAAGGCGAGCATTTTGGAGACCATCCGCAAGAATAGTAGCTTATCAAAAAATACTTTGTTCTCTGCATACGTTTAGGTTTCTATAGACAAACATAGAACGCATTTCGCTTCTTTCCGAAACCAGCCTTCGCAATTGCCAATGGTACTATCTTCTTGCAAAGGCATTCCTTCGGAGCGTTTCTTAAATGCTGAGCGGATCTTGCAGTTCAGCGAAAGTTATCGATCCCTTGCACTTTTTGTTCAGGTCGGAAAATTAAGCCCCAGTGACTATTCCACGTTAATTTACACTAAGTAAATGTATTTCTGCATTCTCATGTTGTGACATTTTATGTTCGTCTCATGGCAGAGTTTGTATCCTTGCTTTGCGCATGCGCAGCTCTTGTCACACTTTAGGCTTATACGCAAATTAGGAAAATCAAATTAGATATTCTGCCATTTCAGTCGGTGTGTCAAAAACGGAAATATGGTGCTCCAGATAGTTTGCATTTTTCCGTATCCTAGCAACAGCAATACATTTCACTTTCGGGAAAGTAATTAGGTTAAAAATAAGTGACGCCGTACGCTCAGGCATATTACAACGAGGAAGGACGCATTTAAAATTTAAAAAAAGTGAATATTTTATCTAGTGCCTGAAGCATTTACTTCATTGTTACAGGGAAGGCACTAGCAGGACGTGAGATCGTGTGTGAGCTACAACTGCATCCTCCTGTCATGGCGGCCGCTTGGTGCAGAGGAGTGTCGGGCGTGTTGCTGTTGTTACTGCCCACAGTGCTGGCAGAACTGCGCATCGCCGGGGCAGTGGAGGAGCTGGATCAAGGTAAGACTTCCTTCAGTTTGCCCTGCAGGCTGTCTGCCTAACCGTGGCAGGGAGGCAGACTGTGCTAACCTCATAGACGGTGGAGCCTTGGATAACTGTGGTCGTGAGGCCCTCTAAAATATTACACACAGTGCAAGCCACTCGTTCAGAAATATTCTAAATTGTGCACAAAAGTAAAATTATAATCGTGGAATACAAAATTATGTTCTCTTATCAAAATTCTATTAGCAAACTGGCTGTATGGGCATGTCATCTATTGAGAAATGCTATGCATTAACACTGAGGACAGTTACCACAGCACAAATACATGTGCAGAGACAGGATAGCTAAGTTGGTATAGTGACACAAGACTACTGACTGAATCCGACGGAATCATGGTTATACTCTCGGCACAGACAACTAGTCTCATCCCCAAAGCCTCCACACCAGCTCTGGGGCCCACCAAGCCTGCCTTTCAGTTGGTAGCGGGGTCTGTTTCCCAAAAGCAAAGCGGCCGTGGAGTGACCACTTGCTCCAATCTAATGCCCGGGTTAATGTGCTTACATGGCTCGCACAGGGACATTCGATCACGAGGGCAGTTGCCGGCTTGTAAAGAAAAGGCGACCCTTATAGCTGTAAAGCGACTCTGCTGTTTGCAATAACTTCTGTCTTTTGCCGACTTCCCTGATGCTGAAGTCTCGCCTTCAAGATCTGACCGTTCCGCCGCCTGTGGCTGGGCCTGCAGATGTTTACAGGCTGGTCCTCTGTCTCTCTGTTGACTGTAACTGTTCATGTGGGTTAATTAATAGACCAAACTGTTGCTGCACCTCACTGCCTCCTAAGTTATCCGGTTTTCCCTCCAGAATATGAAAGTTGGTCACACTGTGTCTTAGGTTTTGCTGTTTCCATTGTGGCTCGCTGCTCAAACTAGACTGCTAGTACATGTAATTTGTATAAGGAAATTGAATGTAGAATTAGGTGTTTGACGTTCAGGAGAACGTGCATCGTGATACATTCTTATAATAAAACCAACTAGATGCACTAATTTCTCAAATTTATTTTTAGAATAAAACTCTACATGTTTCGGACAGTTCCTCTGTCCCTCATCAGTTTTTCACTGTACACACAACAATGGTTATATGTCATACAGGTTTGCTGACAGCTTGCGAGCAGGATCAGGACGGAACTGCAGTTCCGTCCTGATCCTGCTCGCAAGCTGTCAGCAAACCTGTATGACATATAACCATTGTTGTGTGTACAGTGAAAAACTGATGAGGGACAGAGGAACTGTCCGAAACATGTAGAGTTTTATTCTAAAAATAAATTTGAGAAATTAGTGCATCTAGTTGGTTTTATTATAAGAATGTATCACGATGCACGTTCTCCTGAACGTCAAACACCTAATTCTACATTCAATTTCCTTATACAAATTACATGTACTAGCAGTCTAGTTTGAGCAGCGAGCCACAATGGAAACAGCAAAACCTAAGACACAGTGTGACCAACTTTCATATTCTGGAGGGAAAACCGGATAACTTAGGAGGCAGTGAGGTGCAGCAACAGTTTGGTCTATTAATTAACCCACATGAACAGTTACAGTCAACAGAGAGACAGAGGACCAGCCTGTAAACATCTGCAGGCCCAGCCACAGGCGGCGGAACGGTCAGATCTTGAAGGCGAGACTTCAGCATCAGGGAAGTCGGCAAAAGACAGAAGTTATTGCAAACAGCAGAGTCGCTTTACAGCTATAAGGGTCGCCTTTTCTTTACAAGCCGGCAACTGCCCTCGTGATCGAATGTCCCTGTGCGAGCCATGTAAGCACATTAACCCGGGCATTAGATTGGAGCAAGTGGTCACTCCACGGCCGCTTTGCTTTTGGGAAACAGACCCCGCTACCAACTGAAAGGCAGGCTTGGTGGGCCCCAGAGCTGGTGTGGAGGCTTTGGGGATGAGACTAGTTGTCTGTGCCGAGAGTATAACCATGATTCCGTCGGATTCAGTCAGTAGTCTTGTGTCACTATACCAACTTAGCTATCCTGTCTCTGCACATGTATTTGTGCTGTGGTAACTGTCCTCAGTGTTAATGCATAGCATTTCTCAATAGATGACATGCCCATACAGCCAGTTTGCTAATAGAATTTTGATAAGAGAACATAATTTTGTATTCCACGATTATAATTTTACTTTTGTGCACAATTTAGAATATTTCTGAACGAGTGGCTTGCACTGTGTGTAATATTTTAGAGGGCCTCACGACCACAGTTATCCAAGGCTCCACCGTCTATGAGGTTAGCACAGTCTGCCTCCCTGCCACGGTTAGGCAGACAGCCTGCAGGGCAAACTGAAGGAAGTCTTACCTTGATCCAGCTCCTCCACTGCCCCGGCGATGCGCAGTTCTGCCAGCACTGTGGGCAGTAACAACAGCAACACGCCCGACACTCCTCTGCACCAAGCGGCCGCCATGACAGGAGGATGCAGTTGTAGCTCACACACGATCTCACGTCCTGCTAGTGCCTTCCCTGTAACAATGAAGTAAATGCTTCAGGCACTAGATAAAATATTCACTTTTTTTAAATTTTAAATGCGTCCTTCCTCGTTGTAATATGCCTGAGCGTACGGCGTCACTTATTTTTAACCTAATTACTTTCCCGAAAGTGAAATGTATTGCTGTTGCTAGGATACGGAAAAATGCAAACTATCTGGAGCACCATATTTCCGTTTTTGACACACCGACTGAAATGGCAGAATATCTAATTTGATTTTCCTAATTTGCGTATAAGCCTAAAGTGTGACAAGAGCTGCGCATGCGCAAAGCAAGGATACAAACTCTGCCATGAGACGAACATAAAATGTCACAACATGAGAATGCAGAAATACATTTACTTAGTGTAAATTAACGTGGAATAGTCACTGGGGCTTAATTTTCCGACCTGAACAAAAAGTGCAAGGGATCGATAACTTTCGCTGAACTGCAAGATCCGCTCAGCATTTAAGAAACGCTCCGAAGGAATGCCTTTGCAAGAAGATAGTACCATTGGCAATTGCGAAGGCTGGTTTCGGAAAGAAGCGAAATGCGTTCTATGTTTGTCTATAGAAACCTAAACGTATGCAGAGAACAAAGTATTTTTTGATAAGCTACTATTCTTGCGGATGGTCTCCAAAATGCTCGCCTTTTAAGGAAACAGAAATTTCATTATGGCACACAGGCAGAGTGACCCACAAGTCACTTTGTCACTGTATTGATACAGTCCCTGTGTATTAATACAAACATACTTCTCATACTTACAATAAACGTTTGAAGTGGCCATCATTTGCTTGTAGAGATGCCACAAGTCATGTAGGACATAATGCTACGAATGAGGCGGTTGTGACATTAATACCACAGCTGTTATTAGCATTAATACTAGGAGCGAGATGGTTGTGACATTAATACTAAAGCGGCGGTTAACATTAATACTTGGAACGAATCGTTGGCATTAATCAAGAGAACGAGGCTCTTTCAACCTTTGTACTATAGGTGCACAGTGACTTGCGCTCACCCTGTATAAGCCCCCTCTTGGTCTGTGCACTAAATAAGACCAGTCTAGTCCACATCCTAAGGTCCTATTGATCTTTATCTTAATGCTTACCGAGTCGGGCGAAATCATATTAGGACCCTCCGGCTTAGCTTCGGGTTTTTGTAGGAAGGGACAGCTACTTTACTTATTTCTGCATTCAACATTACACACTAAGTTACTTGCTGTAAAATGTCACTGGTACGGTCAGAGGCCTTTCTTAAGAAACTACCTATAAAATATTTAACATTCTCAAAAAAAAAAAAACCTCGACCAGACATTCAGGCCATAACATATAAAAACCTCCTTTAGAATGTTATTTTCCATCGTACACCAAATGTCGTGGACATTTTCCATTACATTTGCAGTAATGTTTATTGTCCGCACTGAATTCAAAATATTACCTCCTTCACCACCAAAGTTACTGTAGCTCTAATTAACATGAATCGAACGTACTCTCGGAAGGAACTTCCAGTGTTCGAAAACTCTTTTCTATTTATTTGCCCTTTAAAGAAACACTGTTTATCTTGTGTTTATTGGACCGTGCATCATTGTGATATCTGAAGAATAAAAGACCAACTTGATGTCACTTGTTATTTTTTTCTCCCACTTATGTACTCAACATGTTTCCACCGTCTTTACAGAACAATATGACCAATGTGGTAATTCAACAGCACAGTCGCAAGCTCCTGATGATGGATATATTAATGTCCGAAACATGTTGAGTACATAAGAAGTGAGAGAAAAAAATAGCAAGTGACATCAAGTTGGTCTTTTATTCTTCAGATATACTGTTAAATTTACTTTAATTTTGGCCACTTATCCATCCTGGAAAGTAAATAGCACGTGCACTATTTATTTACTATCCATTTTAATATCATTCTCCTGTCTACGCTCCTACTGCGTCTCCTAAGTACGACATGCTGTCGACAGCAGAGAATTTGACTGAATATTAGGACTAACATAGTGTGGTGATATCGACTGCATTCTTTATCTCAGAACCCATTCGAGTTCCGGATGTTTGTGAGGACGGTAATAAATGCTTTGATTCCTAAACTTGAATTTGAATTGAATTTGACTAAATGGGCCTCCAATCGGTTTCATAACGACTTCACTGTATTAAAAAAACCCTCAATTTAGTTACTTCTGTAACACAAATTTGACGAAATACCAGTGATATGAGTAAGTAAGTTATTCTTAATTATTGTTAATCTGTTAATTTAATTTGCCAGTCTCAGGAGCAGTACATTATTGACTACGTCTAACTACATACAATTAACAAACAACAGTCAGATATAACAGACAATAATGAACATATCCGTGGTCTCACGAAATTATCAAGGCTTGCACATGAATTTTGCCACTGCGTCTTCACAGCTACCATCACATCTTTACGCAAGTTCAGTAGAACCCCGCGTTACACAGGATCTTTGCGTTACCGATCATTTCTATCCCAGCAGCATTCGCCAAATACCACCCTATCTCAATGACTCCGGAATCACCTCTGGTTTACTGACATTTCATCTCAGGAACCTTTCAGTTTCAAAGGGTTACAGAAGTAATTTCGAGATTGCTGGCGAGCCTGTGGTCATTCAGCTCCTCAAAGGGACGAACGGATGGTTACGATACGTCAAACCCTGAAACTGAAACTCAGATGAGTCAACGCACCAGCTGATCGCTCTTGACAGCAGCCAAAATTTATTCTCTCTATTTCGAAATCTGGACGGCCTCATAAACGACCGAATGCCAAATCCCTATTTACGCAGTTTCATCAGGAACCTGGACTCAGGTGTAATTCTTTTTTAGGCGTTTTTTAACGACGTCATCGATCACACATGCAGGAGAAGACACACATACATGGTTTTGGTAGGAAAAAGTGAAAAGAAGAAATTCTTGTAGGCCTAGGTGGAGATGTAAGAATATCTTGAAGTAGATCTTAAAGAAATAGAATGAGACATTTATGAAATTACATGGTCAGTGCACCCTGGTACATTATAAACAATGACCTCCACAGAGACCTGTAAGTGGATGTTGTGACTAGCGAAATCCAGAGGTTTGCACAAAAGCATGAAGGAAGACTCCACCATCATGAGAACGTTGAGGCCATTCAGCTCCTGGACAACATGGACATAGCGCGCAGACTCCAGAGGAAAAAAACCTTTTGAGCTAGTTTAATTGATAGTGCAAAAGCAGAGACAGTGCTAGCGTAAGTGTTAGTGTAAGAGCAGAGACAGTGCTAGTGTAAATGTTAATGTACAAGCAGAGACAGTGCTAGCGCAAGTGTAGTGTAAGAGCAGAGACAGTGCTAGTGTAAGTGTTAATGTACAAGCAGAGACAGTGCTAGCGCAAGTGTTAGTGTAAGAGCAGAGACAGTGCTAGTGTAAGTGTTAATGTACAAGCAGAGACAGTGCTAGCGCAAGTGTTAGTGTAAGAGCAGCAGAGACAGTGCTAGTGTAAGTACACAACAAAACGTGTACACATTATTGCAGCAGAAACAGAGACGCTAATGGGTGAGCTCTTAGGTTTAGTGCAGATTAATAATTTAGGTTAGAATAAGATTGCTTATTAGTCCCTGTGACTAGACTGTAATGACATAAAGCTCTTGAAGGCTTTATATATAAAAAAAAATGTTTGAAATGAATTCGACTCGCTCAGGATGTGGACAATTGTCTGGCTGTTATGAACATGCAAGTCAACATTCACAAGCCTCTGCTTCATATATTTAGTAAGTTAATCAATTACTAATACTATTAAGCTTCTATGGTGAACGGAATAAATATCGTGATTATGAGAGGGGAAAGCCGAAGTACTCGGACAGACACCGGTCCCAGTGCCTCTTAGGAGTGCTAGCAACGTTACATGGACATACACGTCTTCACGTTGTTCTTGACATAAGAGCTTAGTTCCGTTCTTCGTATCTTGTATTGTAAAGATTTCCTTTGCTTTCTCACGGCCTAATCTATCTCTCCTACTTTTCGTTTTCTCTTCCATTGCGGCAAAGATTTGCTTTAATGCATAAAGCAAGAAAGGAACGAAGAAAAGATTTCAAGAATCAGCAAGAGTATTTGGAAGCGAACTAAAGAGACTGACGTAGAATCTATAAAACTGGGAAAAATCAGTTCGAATCTGGATTAAACTACGTACTAACTTATATTAACGGTATTATCAAAGGTTTCCGTGGTTATCCTTGGTTCCTCGAAGGAAATTTCAGCAGTGTGTGCCGTAATTTTAGGCAAAGGAGAAGTTTTCCCTGCCCTCACCATAAAGACATATCGGGGAGTTGAGGTCTAGCTCCACTCATTCTTAACATCGGCATTAGCTGAAGGTAGTGCTTAACTTCAGGCGCCGGTGCCAACTTAACAGGAGGCTGGGTGAACCCAAGAGCCGATCTGAACATTCTGGTGAAGAGAAAAGTCTTTTGTCGCTATCGGGATTCGAACCCCGGATGGTACAGCCCGTAGCCAAGTCGCTATATCCTCTACGCTACCCCTGCACCATGCCGTACTCTTACTCGTGGTATTTCCGCCATCTTACAAATCCTTACCTTCTCCCCCACCAATGGTCATATTCCAGTATCACTTCACACTCCACACTCTGAGCAGTTCAAAACGGATCGTCAATAAACTACGATTAAATTCACTCAATCCTTATCGGAGCAATTCCCCGCTACATGACAGTCGTGGATCTAGAACTGAACATGACTGCCCAGATCTGTTTTCTCATACGTAATTTCATATTTTTCCCTACAGCAAAACTGTTAATTGCGTTCCGTAGAAGCTTTCGACAGACACAGGCCTGCCGCATGCGAATTGCATCACGACACGTTTATGGTTTGCGTTGTACACGCGGTATCTACTTCAAACTTGAAACAAATCTAATTGTGTTTTATTACACAACAGCATTACTTCCTCCACCGGGAATAGAACGATGGGCTCATAGATCAGTGAAACGCATAACGTGAAAGAACGTTTCGAGAAAGTAGAAATAAAATAATTCGCGTTTGATCTTATTGCGACCCTCTGAAGATCAAAATGAATCTACATTACATATGCACATTGCACTCCTACCTTGCAGTGACCAGTGTGTGCAGGAACAATTAATGAATATTTAATGGCGAAATATGCGCTTATTAGCATGTAATGTTAATCATAGGAAACATGCTAGTATACTGTGCAAACAAGATTCAGAACTGTCAGTGTACTGTGCCTTGCTGTATGTACCAACCAATGGGCCCTGAGTCTGCCTCGTGCTCTCAGCTTCGTGTATGCGAACTGACACACATTTTTATATGTAAGGAAAATAGCAGCAGAAATTTTGCTGAAAATATTAGGCGCCAATGTACAAAATTTGTTTTTCCTTAAATTTGTACACCCCTGCGAGTGAACCCGCAAGTATATCATAAACAAAACTAGTGAGCACATTGCACTGGCTCTGGTGTTTCCCCGTTACAAACCCCAGGAATCGAGCTTGTTTCCGTACGTGTCTATCTTGTTTCTACTCTTCTTATTTCCCGTTTACCCCAAATACGCTTACTTACTCCATGGTGCAGAGTCCATCTTGAGAAGCTAACTGGTTTGCAGCTAGTCAAGAAATTCCCGCATTTCACGGAACCCGAAGGTTCACTACTACACTCACAAGCGTCCGCCACCTGGGCCAGCCCAATCCAGTCCATATAACCACATCCCACCTCCTGGAGATCCATCCTAATATTATCCACCCATCTACGCCTAGGTCTCCCCAGTGGTCTCTTTCCCTCCGGTTTCCCCAGCAAGACCCTATACACCCCCTCTCCTCACCCATACGCGCCACATGCCCAG
>Ga0136643_10009424_pt1 | contig 14365 bp, 9 predicted proteins | sample TergutLab28metaG_FD_96883 | JGI IMG/M metagenome (GOLD analysis project Ga0136643, IMG submission 96883) | Labiotermes labralis P1 segment gut microbial communities from Petit-Saut dam, French Guiana - Lab288 P1 (version 3) (version 3) | ecosystem: Host-associated > Arthropoda: Insects >... | reverse complement strand
TCTTTCTCTTCAAAATGCAGTTTGTTTCATAATTCTAACGTATTTGGTTCCTGTATTATTCACATTTTATATACAGGGTGTGCTAAAATTAAAAAAATAATTCCGGCGCCAAAAGGTTAATTTTGTAACTGACTCCATGCGTTTTTAGAACCGCAAACAATTAATTTTGAATGAAAACATCGTTTCGAAGAACTTCAGACTTACAATGGTTAAATCAGGCCAAGCTAGTCGCCAACATGATGAGTCCATCTCATTCTATTCGAGTCCGATGGCTCTGAAATGCTGCTTTGACCTCTGTTTCATTACCCGGCTAGGTCCAAGATATTGTTGCTGAAAATGTCCAATTTTTGCTTTATGAATAGAAGAATCGTCCCTTCTAAATAAACTACAAGATACAACACGGCGAAGACAACTTTGCTTAATGAACCTAACAAATGAAAATACAACGTAGGAAAGCTGATGTCAAATTTCTGCTGTATGAACCAAGAAGAATAAAACATACAAGAGAGATGTCAAAATATTACTTCATGACCATAAGTCGCTTCATAAAAATAAAACGCAAAAATAAACAAGAAGGCTAAGTACGTAAAAAACAATGTGGTGCGTTCGCGTAACCACTTTTGAAGTGGAAATGCAACAAGGCATTTTTTTCACATCTCATACACGGTACAATCTTCGGGAAAAAATGTTACTGAACATAAAATTACTTTCTCTACAATAAAACATTTCTCACTCCAAGAAGAATTCAGGGAGATATAAAAATGTATAAGGTGTCCAATTTCCGCAGAAGTCCAGACAGTAGCAAAACGTCTTCCACAGTCTGCTGTGTGCACAGGGTCACGTGAAGGCAACATTTTCAGCATCTGCTGTAGCAATAGTGAGTTTTTGTTAGAGTTTCTAAAGGTTACTGCAGTGAAATCTTCTCGCTTCCTTCACCCACTTCTCAACCTCTCTAGACTCGGCGTATGACGTAACACTAGCTGGAGGGTTGAGCAGGTGCTTATCGGTGAAGCAGGGAAAAAAATCACCCTATACACAGGCCTTTACTCTTGTCAGATTTTAATCGGATTTCAATTTTCTCGACAAATTTTCGAACAATCCTTAAATATCAGATTTCATGAAAATCCGTCCAGTGGCAGCAGAAATGGCCATGCGGACGGACATGAAGTTAAGTCTTTTCGCTTTGTTGTGAACGCGTCTAAAAGATATAAATCATGCACCATTCATCATACGTTTTCATCTCTCTCTTGTGGCAACTTCCTCGATTCCAAATACTTGCCTTCCAGTCAGGACTAATCTCCAGCACCGTCAGTTTCTAATGTGTGAGGCGGGACAAGGGGGACGAGGGGACGGAAACAAGGAAAAGCAAACCAACGAAATGTTAGAACATTTAACAGAGAACTGACGGCGAGTCAAACATTCAGTACTGCCTATCATTCAATTTCCGTATCGGAATTCACACCATACCGGTACAACACGAGCCTTTAGACAAAAGCCTACATTACAGTATAAAATGCGTGTTTACACACAAACACGCGCGCGCGTACACTTACATCTTTTAAATGTCAAAAGCGTTACCACGAAAATCCTTTCATACTCAAACACCAACATATTTACGCTCCCCGTTGTAAAGCCAATTCTAACAAGTTAGAATAATAATGCCACAACCTTGTCCAGATCTCCATGTCCAGATCTCCATACCTTTATGTTGTCATCGGTCGAGTAGGGCGTTTTATATGACTAGTGCAGCATAAAATTACTCTTTGCCGCATTCGTTTCCATACGAATGGACTGAGTGCAAACAAAACAAACAATATGGGGAACTTACTATCCATTCCACAGTACGATGCAATGACGCTGCAACACTAAGGCAGTTGAGCAATACTGAATCTGAACAAAAGTGGCGTTCACACACTGACACGTGACATAAATAACCATAAAGCGCGTAATTGAACCTAATAACGTGCTAATTTTGTAACACACTCTAAACTCGTCAAGTGACACAGTAGTGCAGTACTTCCGCTACAACACCGGCTGCATGACAAGACTGGTAGATAACCGACAAGGGCAAAAATCTGTGTCTTCTACAGTGTCCAACCAACCATCCAGCCTCCAAGAATACGGTGTCAAGGTCCATTGCCCTAGGCTTATGCGGCCGTTGCGTGAAGCCAACCACTCACTTCCATCTAGTGTCTAATATTAAAAAACAATGGAACTATGCCTCTACTGTCCAATCGCTCAATTAAGTTGCGACAACTTACGATGTACCCTACAACTTACGACTCATATCCTCACCCGATACCCCACCAACATCAAAAACCGTGGTAAGTGCGAATTAATGGGTACAAGGTTCTGAAAGCTTACTCTAGTAAGAAATTTTCGAAAAACAGGTACTGCCAATTCACTGGGAGTCCAGTTCTACAGAATGAAAAATGCAATAACGACGCACAAAAAAGCGTGAAGCACTTAGATTCGGCATTATATGGAAATGAAAAATTAACTTCATTCTCAGGCGAACGTTACAACCCGGAGAAAGCTACTGGTTGCGAGTGCCTAAGAGACTGATCTTGTCTCAAGGTTGTGTACGTGAAGGCGAAGGGAGAGCTCAGAACACTAGTAGCGGGAAAACGCAACATCGTGCAGCTCGCACAGAGAAACTTACGAACAGTTTAGAACGCCTGCTGAAAAACAAATAATAATAATAATAATAATAATCGTCATTAAGTGAAACTGAGAGCTTCAAGAATGCTGCTTTTCCGTAACGTGCTTGACCACGCAAGGCCCCTTCAACACACGACATAACACCCGCACGTAGAAACAAATAAGGTCCGTCAAGCAAAAACTGTTCCTGTCCACGTCTTGAAGGCATAACGGCGGAATAAAGGTATCTACCTTCACTCACTCTTGACCTCAGGCACTAGATGGAAATGAGCGGCCAACTTCATGCCGGGTCGCTTCAACCCGCAGGCAAGAGCGCCCGATATGCACTGAAACAGAAAGCCGCGTGAGCCCCAACGCCGGTCTTGACGTTTTGGAGAACTTGGAATCGAACCCCGTATCGTCCGACCAGCCCGTAGCCTAGACACTACACCGACTAAGCTCACGCGGCTCCAAAATAACGTTCAGTAACCCTTTAGAGGTGAGTAGTTACTACATGGACAACCTGCCTGAACATTCTAGTGTGTTTTGTCCGCCGACTGCTTCCTTAAACAGCACAGTCAGCTTGTGTGTTTACTGTGAGGTATAACTGGAGTTCTACGTATTATTTATACGAACTCCAGGCCTCAAACGCCGTGCCATGGCTCAGGCAGTTATCGGCGTCTCGACGGGGAGGCCCGGTTCTAATCCCGGGGCCAATCCATGTGAGCTCTGTGTCGGAAAACGTTGCAAACCAGGTTTTCCTCCAATTACTTCGGTTTTCTCCTGTCAGTTATAATTCCACTAATGCTCCACACTCATCTTCACCTTAACAGTGCTACTATCAGGTAGCCAAAGTGGTAAAGCCCAGGACCCTTCTACAAAGCAATACTCTTAAGTTATCGCACCGCGCGGAACAGAAAAGCGCGTTCAAGTTAATGTTCATCAAACCTGAGAGAGGTGAAATACGTATTCAAGATATTCAGTTAACTGGGTGTGTATCTCACCTGGAGAATACGACTACTTGTCTTGCTCTACTGCCAATTCATTTAACGATCATACAGGATAAAACGACTTCTCGAAATCTACGGCACGTCAGTGGGGAAGGGAACTCGCACTGCCAAGGGCTATAACTTGATCGGACTATGCGAATGAAGTGGAGAGAGGTAGAGTCACCGACATTCATGCACCTCCGAACACGACGGCAATACACTCCGTGCCAAAAGTGTAACAACTGTACTAAGAAGGGTAATCCAGTTTTTTTTTTAACTAAACGTATTTAAACATCATTTTACCCTCGGAAATTTCAACGCTAGCTGAATGTATAAAAGAAGCAAAGGTTAAAAACAGACGTTCATAAAAAGTTGTTCAAGTCTGTAGCAATAAGGTGAAGAAAGCTGGCAGGTGTTGTTTAAGTTGATGGTGTTTCTTCCCACCACTAGCAGCAGCAGCAGCAGCAACTTCCAATAATAATAATACAGTAAATGCAACGTATTTACGACTCGTATACAACAGCAGTGAGGCACTACAGAACTGGCGGCAGGCATCAAGCAGCAAAACCAGCTTTCCCTGCCCAACTCAAGCTCCAGCCAAGCAAGAGGAATGACATTTACCAACTTGTTTCCAAGGTCAAGGGCTGACCAAACCTCTCATCACAATTTTTTTTAAGAACTGTCCGGTTAGCTTCATCACGTCAAACACTCAATTACAATCACATAACTTAATTCTAATGAAACAACTACCTTCAAGTTCTATGAATCAACTGATAATAGAAGATAACATTCATAACCTCGGGCATATACGAGTCTAAGAACAAAACACTACGTTTTAACAGGTCAGGACAGTCATTCGATTTACAGCTCTTTCATTCGCGCTACCTCACTTCTTTACCTTGCAATTTGAAGCCTCGAGGACAACTATAAAATTCTGGGCCCTTATGACCGGGTAATTTGTACTGACACAAACTTAACACTTTTTAATGGAAACATCACAAAACGCATGTCGGCTGGACAGTAATCGCAGCCAATCTCCAAACAAGAAACAGGTACGACTGACAAACAGCTCTACATATCAGAACACGCTATACCAGTACCAATTATTGTAATTTTATTAACGACGCCCTCAATAGCTCAACTTACATGGCGTCGACTAGTGTTGGTACACAGCCCCACATAAATTCTTTATACTATTCATGCTCTTTTTAACCACTGCAAAGGCAAAGTTCACCCCATACCAGGCAATGAAGGTCCGAAGAGGGAGCTCAGGAGCTTCTTTAACTTCCGACACTAGATGCGGGGTGGGTGGTCAACTCCACGCCCCGGACGCTTTAACCCCGGGAAAGAGACCAGGTACCCACTGTATAGGAGGCTGGGTGGACCGCAGGGTCCGTTTAGACGGGAGCCAAAATCTCGCCTCCACCTGGATTCGATCCCCGGACCGTCCAGACCTTAGCGAGTCGCTATACATCCTACGCTACCGCGGCCCACTCTACATGAAATTTAACATAACGTGTCACAGTTCGTAAAAATAAATGTACTACGAATATCTTTAAAACAAATACTACACTACAAACTGCTGAAGTATGATTGAAATTCCCAGTCCAGAGAACAAAGCCCGGGCACAAACACTCGGTGTGAAACTTGGTTCCCTGGGTTTTGAAAAATTTGTGTACTCCCGTACTAATTCATTATGAAACATACCTAATAATGTTTAAAATACGCATAGTGAAACGTAAAAATACAACTCTAGACGATCCGAATGCATGTTACAAGTATGTACTTAACGTCACACCGCAAAACGCATTATTACACCACCAGCATAGGCATTAACTGATCATATCACTACGCAGGGAAGCCAAAACTCAACAAATAAACAGCAACAAAAGCCGTGGAAATAAAATAAGGTTGAATAGCTTTCCAGTGTATTCTGACCGAGTACCTTCTAAAAATGGGATGGCCTGGAAGGGCAAAAACACGTTAAGGACAAATTCTAACACTACAGTACTGTATTTTATACCACATCGTGTACTGTGTTCGATTTGCTGTAATAGATGGTTGTTTTCGTGAAATCTGGTATCATTTGGTGTAGAACTCATCTGAACAGAACGCGACGCTGACTCACGTCGCGGCACACTGACTGAGAAACAATGACAAACGCTGTCCAAATATTTCAAAATATTCCATATGACCAAATCTCTACAATTTTTCGCTGATGTACTACTAAACGAAATATAACAACTTCAATGTACAATTGACTTTCTTTTGTCTTCATATACGAAGACCGGCCTAGATAGCTATGTCGGTACAGCGATTCGCCTTGGGCCGGACGGTCCGGGCTTCGAGCTCTGGAGAGGACGAGAGTTTTCGGACCCATCCAGGCCGGCCCCAAGGCCCACTAGGCCTCCTGCAATGGGCATTGGATCTCTTTCCTGGGGTAAAGCAGCCGGGACGTGACGCTGAACATCCATCCCCTTCTACCGCCGAGGTCGAGTATAGGTAGAGCTATGCCTCTACCTTCCCTCTACGCCTGCTTGTCATGTAACGTGGGAGCTTCACTGTCTTTAAATTAAAAAGCTGAAAATTGACGGACCGGATGACAACGGGTGTGAGTTATATGACGCCAGTAATGTTGTGTATTAGCAAATACATGTGCCTTATGTTTTATTTTCAAGTTTTTATCCTTTCAGGCGCGTTCGCAAAATTACGAAAAGCGACTCTTAGCTTCTCCATGTCCGTCCGCATGGAAGTCGGCTCCCACAGGACAGATTTTCATGACATTCCATATTTGAATATTTTTCCAAAATATACCTAGAAAATTCAAATTTCATAAAAATCTAACAAGAATAGTGGATACTTTACTTAATGGCCAATACACATTTATGATAACATATGGCTAGATTCTTCTAAAAATGATAAATATTCCAGAAAAAAAAACTGTAGAGGCAATCAAGACACATTTTGTGTTAACCAACTTTTTTTTCCCGAAAACCGCACCGTGTATAAGATAATGTGGAAAAGTACTGTACAGCCGTGCAGGCCACAAATGACAATATAGCGCATGCGCAGTGCATGTTGGACACCTAATGCTACAAACACGCGCTCAGAATGTGTAATACCTATTGCTTTCCCACGCCAACAACAGTTGCACGAAAGCACTTCAAAGTTACGTTATTCGTGCACTGTCTGTGTTGTTTGTTTCATTTTTATTAATGCTTCGTACCAGTAAACAATGGCTGGCGTGCCAGTAGTGGTACGCGTACTACAATTTGCTATACCATGGTCTACTGTATTGGAATTTACATAACACAAGTGTTTTTTTTGCGGGGGGGGGGGGTGGCCGGATCAGCCCCGTTTTCATACCTGACGCCTCAGGACGGCGGCCGATCCTGCCCCCGAAATATACTGTTGTATCAATTATTTGTAACACATCAGAAGTCGGAAGAGTTCCACACAGTTAATAAGTTTAGTTATAATTCAGGTCAATTTTCGACTTAAAAGGTTTAATTCTTAAATTACTTCAACGCACAGTGCTGGCAGTGCCATCCTACACGCCACGGCCAACAGATCAATGAACCGGTTTTCATATTAGGACAAAGTACATAACTTCACGTCGGAACATCGTGAAGAACTGTTCCATGGATCTGGGAATTCGTGACGAACAAGGATGCTACAAACCGTATCCCGGCTTCCAGTGGGGGGATTTCCTTGAGAATTCAAACCTGTCACTCCATGCGCACTCGCCTCAAATGGTGTACGCACGGTTGCGAACTCTGCGTGCCGCAGAGTCCTTCCTGAGAAGCTTAACAAGTCCTCAGGTGGTAACGAGATTCCCGGTATTTTATGGAACCCGAAGGTTCACTATCGTATTCACAAGTGCGTGCCACATGCCCCTACCCCGAGCTTGCGAAATCCTGTCCGTAAGTCTACATCCCACTTCTTTAAGATCCATATTAATATTATCCTCACATCCAAAGTTCCTACGAACACAAAATCAATACAGCGGCAACTGGGCAGCTTCCTTTAAAGTGAATAAATCCAACAGACAAGTCAGAATATGGAGCATTCTATGCTTCAACCAACACATAACAACGCCATGCAGTGTGATCAGGTAGCCATATTTCTTGTGAAGTGGGCGTTTCCTCCCCTCTGGATCGGATAAGAATAATCTTTCCCTCGACCACTCGACCTACAACTTCACGGTCAAAGAATCATCACAACTAATCGGAACATCCCGCTTCAGAACTGCAAGAGGTCTCTTTTCCATGACAAAACACTACAGCTGGGCAGTTACAACTCCGTAATAAGGAGATCCCGCATTCAAACCCCGGCCATAACACAACATTAACTTCGTCGTAGTATTTCTCAGTCCTTTATTTCCAATTCACGGCATGTTTCATGAAAAAATGCTCAAATCAGAATTCACAATTCTGCCTTAAAAGTAGTCTGCATGCACTGCAATGGGCCTTCTTGGTGGTCAGAAATCAAAAAGTACAATGGTAGCTGAAAAGATCCGTGCCAAAATTTAATAAAAACCCGCTACCTTGCTCAGACTAGCGGCAACTAAAGCATGACACGCCTTTACTTCCTTATACGACGACTGTACTTTCAAAACGCGTGTATGCACATGTGTGAAACTTCTTAAAACTACCATCATTTTCATTCTGTGCATTTTCCTTACACCCGCTTCGATGCGTGATTGTCAGCTGCTCCACCCCGTCGGCGATGACTAATTCATCCTAACCAAAACAACGACCATCGGGAGAACCCATACAGCGGCAGCCACCCCAACTGGCAATCTGTTATTCTCACGCGTTACCCGTCCACCGCCATATCTCATAAAACTTATGTGAAGAGGGGGTTCAAGTGTCGTGGTTAAGCAGTCTTTTCATGCGTATGCAACGAATCGTTAATGCCTGTGACAAAACTTTTTTTTACGAGGCACCGAGGTTGTGTAGTGGTAACAATCGATACGGCCGGCTCGAAAGTCCGCCCGGACAACGGTAATAACGATTGAAGTGTCTTACCCCAGAAAAGAACCACCATTAAGAAACCACCGCCCCCCCCCCCCTAACCCCATCATTCAGAAATCATCCTACCGTCGAAAATATATCAAGTACTCACAACGTCCGTTAAATTAGCCAATATCACGCGGTCACTGGATGTGCTTTTTGACCTTTCTTTCACTGATTCATACACTGCTGACCCGGTCTCGTGCAACTCATCACGTTAAAACGTCAGTCTTTACAACTCATCTCGGTTTCTTCAATGCCCTGTCATCAGCACCAACACAGCGGCCGTAATACTACGTTCGTTTTTAAACCGCAACTCCTGTAGGTGCAACAGTGGCCTCTAGGCGCACAGGAGACTACCAGCCGCGACTATGTGCCCTCTTTACGGCAAGTGTCACTCTGCAACCTCACACAGAAACATTAAAATTCACAAGACCTACGTAAAATTACAAAATATGTTAAAACACTTTTTTTGCGAATTCTAACCTATTACCTCAGGAGTCCAATGGAGGCACATAATTTTCAGGCCTATGTATAAGTAACGGTGAGAAAACAGAACGACGCGGCAGGAAACGTCTTGTGACCCATTTCAGTGCATCAGTATTACAAATCAAAAACAAACAGCAAGGCTAGCAATTCGACCCACCAACTAACTACCCCGCAAATTCAAAGGCGAATGCCCTGGCAACCGAACTGGCGTAGTTTACGTTACCCCCGTTCTTAAAAATCCGTTTTGTGTCCTCTGATGGTTCGATTCGGCTAATATGGCACTTTACCACACATGTGCGCTAAATTCGTAATACCTGTGCCTCTTCTTGCGATCCGGCCAGGTAAGTCTCCCACTATCTGGAGGCTACCCACATTCCAGGAAGCACTTAAATAAATATCTTATTGACAACGACGCCACTACCTTCAATCAATACAGCCTGGTGTCCCGACTTTTACACTCTTTATGCTATACGTGTCAAATCGAAAACATTTCTAACAGAACGTATATTTCACTTTCGTTGTTCACAACGAATGCAAAAAAAAAAGCGTAATACCGTTTTACAGCGCCTTTTGCTCACAATGCACGTATTACAGCGCTGTGTATTCATACCGCAAGAATTACATCGCTTTTTGTTCGCATCGTACGCATTACCGCGTTACTTCTTCACACCGACCTGTTATAGCGTTGTGCATTCGGTTCACAAGCAGTACAGCAATTTATGTTCACATCGCACGTACCCGGGAGCTCTCTTTCACATCCAACGCATTACAGTGTCGGGTGTTCTCATCGAAATATTACAGCGTTGTGTGTTCACATCGCACTATTAGTGTTTTTTTTGTTCACATCGCACGTATTACAGAGTTATTTTTTTCACATCCAACGTATCACAACGTGGTGTTCACACCGCACTATTACAGGGCTCTTTGTTCACATCGCACTAATACAGTGCGTTTTGTTCACACCGCACGTATTACAGGGCTCTTTGTTCACATCGCAATATTACTGCGCGTTTTGTTCACACCGCACTATTACAGCGCGTCTTGTTCACATCGCACTATTACAGTGCGTTTTGTTCACACCGCACGTATTACAGGGCTCTTTGTTCACACAGCACTATTACAGTGCGTTTTGTTCAGACCGCACTATTACAGGGCTCTTTGTTCACATCACACTATTACAGTGCGTTGTTCACACCGCACGTATTACAGGGCTCTTTGTTCACATCGCACTATTACAGTGCGTTCTGTTCACACCGCACGTATTACAGGGCTCTTTGTTCACATCGCACTAATACAGTGCGTTTTGTTCACATCGCACTATTACAGGGCTCTTTGTTCACATCGCACTATTACAGTGCGTTTTGTTCACACCGCACGTATTACAGGGCTCTTTGTTCACATCACACTATTACAGTGCGTTCTGTTCACACCGCACGTATTACATGGCTCTTTGTTCACATCGCACTATTACAGTGCGTTCTGTTCACACCGCACGCATTACAGGGCTCTTTGCTCACATCGCACTATTACAGTGCGTTCTGTTCACACCGCACGTATTACGGGGCTCTTTGTTCACATCGCACTATTACAGTGCGTTCTGTTCACACCGCACGTATTACAGTGTTGTTTGTTGACACCGCACGTGCATTACAATCTTCTCACACACAGAATAACGTTTGTTTCTTCTGCCAGCCGTTATCTGCACACAACGTTAGTTTCCAATGAAATTTTCTCGGGCAGACAGCCGCATCAAGATGTGAACGTTTTACGACGTTTCGGAAACTAACTCTATCCCCATCTTCAGGGTGATGATCGTGCTCGATTAGCCTAACCACGAGCAACAACACCCTGAAGATGGGGACAGAGTTTCCGAAACGTCGGAAATTTTTCACATCTTGATGCGGCTGTCTGCCCGAGAATATTTCACTGAGTTCTGCCGTCGCGAAGTCTTGAAGACTTATAACGTTAGTTTTCCACACCGAACGCATTTTCACATAACTTACAGTTTTCGTATGGAATACACTAGAATCTTTTCAAACCGGATGTCTGCAAACCTGTGGTTGCAGAGTTACTCCCTTAGAAAATGTGCAGGCACAATACCAGGGGTGCACCAACTTCCCAAAAATCCAGCAGTCACCTCAAAAATTCAAGAGCTGGGGGGGGGGGGTCACATGAAGCACGTTCCATACTGCGGATCCACATATGTTTAGACACCACAGCAAAACAGAAAAACTCAGTCGCCATGGCGACCTGCCTTATACCACAAGTTAGTTTTCCACAGCATGTAAGTGCAAAAATTCATTTCTAAAACAGTAACTACCCGAAAATTAAAAAAATAAAAAATCTTCCAAGCAGCATGTACGAGAACGTTTTTAAACAGCGGGTATTTGAACACCATTTAACTGAAGGAATTTCAACTACTTAAAGGAAGTCACTACTGCCAGTCACCTTACCTGGCTCGACAAAAGCACTTACCAAGCAGCCCGGAGGGTTTTCGAACCAGGTACACCTACGTACCGAATACACTCTACAGCTTTGACGTGGACCTTTCACAGTGACTGATAGTAACTAAATAATAATACATGCTTCCTATTACGAAATTCAGGAAATTTTAAATTTTAGCCCAAATGATCAGCTTACTTCCTCTGCTGCATAACCTTCCCATCATTTTACCTCCACCTCCCAACTCTCCACCTAGCCTCCTACATGCTGTATCACAAGCACAAGCGAGCATTGCCTGGGAACCTTCAGCGCCGTAAACAATCTCCGCTTAATATGTCCTTGTCCTACACCCCAGTCGTGTTCCTGAAAAGGGCGCGTACGTAAAAATGGAATAAATAAAAATATCCCCATCAAAAATGAGTCAGCGTTAACAGCCACCCAAAAGGCATTAAACCGAAAATGGCTGCGCGCAAATTAAGAAGAGGTGTAAACAGTCAATGGGAGTTAAAACAACAGGACGTAAAAGAAATGAGCATAAAACAAAGGCTGGTTGTTGTGACCTTCTGCCTCATACTTCTTCAGTCCTGATCTGTGTTCTTGGGCGTGTTTAAATGGGTTAATATTTCCCACAGACCGTTCCAGTACAAATAAAAGACTCAAAATAAACAAATATACTAACGCACAATCTTTCCGTGGTGGCCCTTTATATAAAAAAAAAAGGCATAATTCGAGTGAAGATTGAAGTAAAATAAGTTTCATACTGGGCCGGTAAAGAGCCAAAATTAAATCCTCCGGACGTCCGGTGTAGATTCCAGTACCAAATTTCATCAAAATTCGTTAGTTACCTATAACGTCCTGGAGTTTTTGTGTTCTTCCAACACTGCAGTTTATAGGAATTTATCAATGGAATTCCTCCTTCAAAGCAAACAGCGCCTCCATTGTGAGGAACACTCGGTTAATGTCATATGGAAATAACAGTTACGTGTCCTGCGAACTGCACACACGAAGTCTGTGGAAAAGGCGGAATTTTTCATGTTAAGCCAGGTGATTCACACAATGCAATAACTACTGTAATTTTAACCTTCTGAAAACCAACGCAGTACGAAAAGCACCTATACAATTTTACATTCATTGTTCCGTGCATCATTGTAATTGTTCCAAAATAATTACCAACAAGATGACACTTATGAACTATCCTTTATTTCACGGTTAGTCGTCCTTCACTCTACATGTTTCGAGCTCCCTGAAACTCGAAACATGTAGAGTGAAGGACGACTAACCGTAAAATAAAGGATAGTCCATAAGTGTCATCTTGTTGGAACACCTGTACAAATTCATTCCACATATTTTGCCAACATGGAAATTCACTGTATTTTCACGAAATGCTGCATAATGTTTTACTTTCCACCAAATGTCGTTTATTGCACTGTTTTACCTTTATCTCTTCAAATAATACGTTTTTCATAAACCAGGCACTAAAATTTAAACACCCACCCGGTAATATAAAGACAAGGGTTAAAGCCACCCCTCCATAAGAAAGCAAGTGGGCGAGACGATACGGAACTGCCAAGTCGATGCTGATGACGGAGTACAACAAAGAAAACTGAAATAATATAAATGTCTCACGTTCCGTCACGCAAACTGTAGGTGCCCCAGAGGGGCCTATCCGTGGGTGACCAACAGATACAACAGATTACCACACAAAGTATGCCTTTTTCTTCTGTACACAAAGTAAACCGGGGGGGGGGGGCGTCCACAAGTCGGCAACGCCGCAAACTGAGTCACAGGCTTCCCAATTTATCGTACTCTTTTTATCACCAGCCTGTCGACGCGAAAACGTCCGAACACAGAACGCACGCACTTTCCTACCAATGAAATCTAGACCGTACGTACACATCTCCTAACTACCACGTGTCCATTAATTTTACACAGTCAACAAATGCGTGTTTAAAACAAACGGAATGAACATGTATAAACTACCCATACGACGGCCCCCACATCGAGATTTCGTTGCCCAGGTCACGAGCTGGCAACATCAACGTCCTCCCACACAAACGCGACTTATTACACGTTGACTAATACCGCCCCCCCCCCCCAAGCCGCCTTTTGGTCCTTTGAACCTTGCACACTCCACAACCAACTACGTCAATTCACACGACTGCACTGAACAGTGCAGAGCTGCGACTAACGTTCGGAGACTCCAACGTACTCAGTTACAGCCAACAATGGCTACACCTGTATGGAATGACAGTCGAACGATTGACAAATATTTTTCCTTTATAAACGCAACTAATCGAGAATGCTTACCTCTTTCAAACCTAGTGCTTACTTCGTTCTACAATTCTAAATTTCTACGTTCTGCCCACAGAGTGCACTCGTAAGTTCTATATGGTTCGCGGAACAAAGAACGACAATTTCCCTACACAGCCTTAAAGGTAAAGCAATTCCTGTACAGGCCAATCGCAGACCCTCAGAGTGCCAGGAGGCTGAGGCTCTCCGGTTTCAAGACAATCGACACATGAAGGTGGTAAGGTCAGCCCTACGCACCGGCCGCCTTTACCCCCAGAAAACATTCATGGTACTCGTTTCTGTTACAGGTTGAGTCGACCCCATGGCCATGGTGAGGCCGGAAGGATATGTCAATGGAAAATCCTGTGCCACCACCCGAAATCTAACCTGCGACCTTCCGGTTTGTACCGCAGTACACTATGCCCCCCCCCCCCCCCCCCCCCCCCCCTTACACCATAAAATAAGTTTTTTAAATAGAAGACATATTGATTCCCTCCCCGA
>Ga0136643_10009422_pt1 | contig 14366 bp, 14 predicted proteins | sample TergutLab28metaG_FD_96883 | JGI IMG/M metagenome (GOLD analysis project Ga0136643, IMG submission 96883) | Labiotermes labralis P1 segment gut microbial communities from Petit-Saut dam, French Guiana - Lab288 P1 (version 3) (version 3) | ecosystem: Host-associated > Arthropoda: Insects >... | reverse complement strand
TTTATTAGACGAATGTTTAGTTTGGAGGCAATTTTGTTGAATGAAACAAGTTTCTTTCCCGTTTTTTCCTTCTGTTTTTGAAAGGAATTTATTAGACGAATGTTTAGTTTGGAGGCAATTTTGATGAATGACACAAGTTTCTTTCCCATGTTTTCCTTGTGTTTTCGAAAGGAATTTATTTCCTTCACACCAGGAGCCCCGCTCTGGACGTTTGTATAATAAAGTCTAATTTCCTGAAACAGGAGGTGTGCTGGGTGATTTTGTCGTGCAGTGATACATTAGTGAAGCAGGAAGACGTGGTAATGTGTGCCTGATCTTAAGGGCCCAATACACCATAAGCTAAACTGTGCAGCTTAACTGTGTAAAAGAAACTACACGAAAAACTGAACTGAATATTCTCTGGCACAGCACAGATGTGTATTTCTACTTGTCCGTGTGACTGTGGTGGATAAAAACAAGGCTGTCGTTTGCTGTTTGCTAGCCACACCGGCCATAATGTTATCCGAAAAGAAGAAAAGAAAGCGTAAAATGTGAAATAAGAAGTGGTATTTGAAAAGGAATATACCATGCGATGCTCATCTGCTGAATGAATTGCTAGAAACAGACGTGCCTTGAGATGATGCCATCGTGATGTCGGCAGGTAAACTGAGGAAACTGTGGGATTCCCTGAGTGAACTGCGCAGTTCTGTGTGTGAAAGACGACTGGAAAAGGACAGTTCTGGGGCCTGCGCTGTTGCCTGTCAAAGCTGCGCAGTTTACTCATTTTTTCCGTCAGGTATGACGTCACACAGTAAAATCGCTGAGTTTAACTGAAAGTGTATAGGGATCTTTACGGAACAACGCGTCATCTGGCCTGTGTCTAGAGTCACCTAAAGCCTATTCATAGTCAAGTCACGTCTGTACTCCTGTGTATTCCTTACCATTTTTGTCGCTTTGTTTTATGCATTTGATGTTGTGTAGGCGGGTTGACCGTTAGCATGCACACAAATTGTGTCAAGGAATTGTAGTGGCAGCTGCAGACATGTAACTTGGATGTTATACTTGAAGAATGTAACGTAGTCGGAACCTATAAAGGTGACGATCTTGCACAGAAATGGATCTTTAAATTGCATAATCATTTATTTTAGTCTCGCCGTCAAATACAAGTTCGAACCTTTGTTTTTGACGTTCAGAAGGCCGGCTTCCGTGTGATAGCGCCATAACATACTGATAAAAAGCAGTCTGCAGTTTTCAGCTACCATTTCTTCCGAACGTCTTTTAGACTTTATAAAAATATCTACATTATATCTTTTTCTTTTTTGGAATAAGAAATTGAACTGTTGCCGATACCAGTGGCCGCGCAGTCTAAGGCGGTGGTCGGTGGCCGCTCGCTTGCCGGGATTGCGGGTTCGAATCGCGCCGGGGGAATGAATATTTGTGTTTGTGAGTTGTGTTATGTCAGGTAGAGATCTCTGCAACGGGCCTATCACTCGTCCAGAGGAGTCCTAGCTAATGTGGTGTGTCTAACAAAGCGTGATCGTTAAGCCTCGATAATGAGGGGCCCCTGGCCCACTGGTTGCTTTCGTGCCCTTAAAAAGAGAGTAAAAAATGAACTGTTACATAGTGAAAGAGAGAGTGTGTCATCATTGAGATACTGTCCGTCCGTTCGTCAGGGACATAATTCTGTGGATAAACCCTTGGATGGATGTTTTTAATTTGGATGTTACAGATGTTGGGCAGTTCCAATTTTCATACTCACTGCCCGTAATAAAGCTTAGTTTGTATAGGCCAAAGACTTTAGACGGACTTTACCTGGAATCCCGTAAGCCGTTTCCAATATTTTATTGAATTCGACATGGGAGGCTTCCACTAAAGTTTCCTCTATTTTCGATGTTTAGCCGTGATGATAAATAATAAATCTTAGTGTGTGTTAGGCAGTAAATGAACTTAGTCTGCAATCCTTCTGCATTGTCTGTTGCATTTCGATATGGAAGACTCGCTAGTTTTACTGCCATTATTCCCATTTCTTAAAGTAAGCATAGCGAACTGAAAAAAACCCTCCATTTGTAATTTTGTGTACTGCGTTATGGTGTTACACGCCATGCAGTTTCGTTTGATAGTGCGACGTTAACTTCACCGCTGTGAAAAACTTCAACTCGAATTGTTTATTGCTGTTTCGTAGTTCACGGAGAAATGCCATGTCGCACTCACTGCGTTCTACTTCAAGAGCCACCTTCGACTGCTTTGTCATTTATAGTCCAGATTTCTGTATGTTGCGTTAAATGAAAGAATGCCTTTAGGCGCTTTTAAATAATGACTGCTTCAAGTTCCCACTGTGTCGTTTCATTTGCTAACTTCTATCACTGCTTCGATTGCTGTCAGGAGAATGAACGCTATGATGAACATTTTCCCAGGTAAAGAATTCCACGAAGACTTTTTGTTCGAATGTGGCGTTGGTATTGTTATACACAATGTGTGTACAATGACATTTTTAAATTCCTCTAAATATGGAACGTTGTTTTATGTATATTTGTTATCGTCCCTGTTGAACTTCACTGCATTGCTGAATTCCGTTTGTAACGGCCATGTGTGCCAGACTCAGGTTTTGAAACTCCCAAGTCCCAAGGACGTATACAGTCTGCAAATGCCGTGATGACGTCTGAAGATTTGTGCGATGGACAAACCTCACCCGTTTGGCTGCAGTGGTAAGTCGTTCTACTGTTTTGTTCGCAAAATTTTCGTCGTCGCGTTGGTACAGTGACATGTTAACGATACTGTGCATCATACAACGGTTTATAAAATTTAAACCTGGGATCTTATGTTTTGTCATACTGCATAACGTGTTAGTGGCCGTTGTATTTCATCGTGCAAATACTCTTTATTAACGGTTATTGACTGCAGTGACGAAACTTGCCTGTGGATGTATTTTTTGTTGGTATTTTTAATCGATGCTGTGAGTGAGTCAGATTATGTAGCATAGAATGATCGGGTAACAATGAATAACGCGTTGTAAGGGATATGGAAGGAAGCGGTAATGGTATAATTTAAACTATCCCATTATTTACTTGGAGTGGCTAGGGTATATCTTGAAAATGTTCCTTCAGGTCAACGGTGTTCCGGCCGAGATCCGATCCGGATACCTGTTCATTAAAAGTCACAAGCATTCCGCCTCTGAGGCTTCATGCTTGGTGCCTCTGTGCAGTACAAGTCACAAATGTTCCGCCGCTGAGGCTTCGGGCTTGTTGTATTAGTGGATTACAAGTCCTAAGTCGATTACAGATAATAGACAATAGTCAATTAGACTGTTTCTGTCTGCCATGTCCATTTCATATTCTGAACTTGTCACACGAGGCAGTATATAGTGATTCTGTTTTAGGAGATTTTTATGGGCGTAGTAACCTTAAAAATGCGGCATTTTTTGTGCGTTCATTGAATTCGTTTGCACGATTTTTAGTTATCGGAATTTAGTATATCGAGAGTGTAGCCGTGTTTTTAGTTCATATCTTGATTCACATGAACATACCAAGCTAAGCAGACTATTTAAACCATGTTTTAGCAAATTGTTTGGACCCTCTGGCGGAGACGGGCCTTATCGAGTCACGGCATTTCTCGATGCTATCTGTATGTCGTAGAAAATGTGGCCACTACTAGGTCCGTGTCACATCTGATTCAACGTGGGCACAGGGCTTTGAAATCTGCGTCAAATCTTGCCGCGATTCTTTTCCTTTACATCTTCATTTTCCTTTTACGACTACAGATTTGGAAGGGGAATAGCAAATGAAGCAGATGACGTTGTTATAGTAGAAGGAGACGGAAAATGCGACCGGAAACTTCTCCGTTCGTAGTTTCGATATCGCAGTGGAAGAATGTAAAGATGGTAATACTGAAAAAGAAACAAAAATACAATGAATGTTAAAGCCAAGTTCTTTTAAGCTGTATATCTCATCTTGCATTTTTATATATTTCTTCTCATTTCTGTTCTGTTTGGTCACTGACAACTTTTCGTTTGTTGGTTTATACAGGTCTGTATTTTGTTTTCGCAAATATTGTTCGCCGCTTCCAGCCGAAATGCCGTCGCACCAGTTGGCGTTGGGCTGAATGGGTTACGTTGAAATGTTAAGTTAGCTAACAATAAGTGGCAAACGATATTTGTCAGATAAAGTAGTTACGATATGTTAAACCTCATTGCCATTTTCACATACTAAACAGCATCGAATTGTGGCGGCATATTGAATGCTAGGTTGGAAAGTATGTGGAAGGAAGCGATCTTGTTCCTATTGCGATAAAAACTCAATATACCGTCGGAACGAGTGAAGAGTTGGAGCTATTACTGAAACTAATCCTCTCTGTAATTTTTTAGCGACCGTAGTGCTACTTGTTACAATCTGCGGGAGTTCGTGATACGGAGGGTTGAGAGGGGGGTATTTACTGTCCCTCTGGCATCATATTAGTGCCACAGTCATCTCTTTCTTCTTGTAAGCAGCATTTTTATCCCTTTCTCAGTACGATGCCAAAACCTACGCCAGTGGGAGGATTTCATTACATTGTGGAGACAGATTTCAGTAGCTGTAACCCCATGGGGTGGGAGCGAAGAAACTACGTTCAAGGGTACTGAAGACGTTGGTAATGAAGCAGATACACGTGAGCTTCCCTGCAGGACAACGGGGGGTTTGGTATGTCATGTCTGTCTTACTGTTGTTGCCAATTCGTGTTGCAGTATTACTCCAGCAAGTGCAGTGCGCAGTACCGTACTGTCGTGAAACATGCCGAATCCCCCTTTTTGCCTGATTCCGAGGAATAACGTGCTTCTGGAGAAGAGGATAATCGTTTAATTCGCCAAGGAATGCTCGGCCTTTTAAGATTTCCGAAGTTTCATTGCTGTGTTCAGAAAGCCCTTTCACTGGCTATCAACTACTTCAATGCAGTACACATCATTGCACCCTGTTTACTGAAAATCAGCATTAATACGTGGATCATTTCAAAAGTTCTGCACACTCCACGTTTGCTCTTTAAAAATGAATTTATTTTACAAAATACATTTATAGCCCTTCAATTTAATCTCCATTGTGCTTTATCGCAGCGATCCAACGTTTTTGCAAGTCCTGTATTCCTGTCAGGACGCCTTCGTTGTCGATGCGTCTGATTACTCGGGTCATCTCATTAGACACCTCCTCAGTGCTTCTGAAGTGTTTCCCACGGAGTGGTTTCTTCAATTTTGGGAACAAGTCAAAGGCTGGTGGGCTCATGTCAGGACTGTAAGGCGGGCGGGGAAGCACTTACCATCCATACTTTTCCAAAATTTCGGATACTGCACCTGGGGCATGAGGCCGTGCGTTAATGTATGATGGCTGGTCACTGCGCGAGATCTGACTCCAGTCAACTGATTGGAGTCTTCCATTTCAAGGCTCCGTTTGTTAGAACAGGGACCACGTAGCATGCCAATACGCACACAGTGTTCTTTACTGAAGTCTGGCTCACAACTGTCGCGAAAATCACGATTGCGTCATCCTACTGGCCGCGCAAGCGCAGTGTGCAGAACTTATGAAATGACCCACGTATTACCGTTTCATTACACCTAGGTGTACGAAATAATGTGCCCCTCTTTGTTATTCTAGCAAAAGATTTGTGTGAATATCTTATTTCTCTCATCGCTCATGATTTTCACCATCCCCGAAACGCTTGACAGAAAAACTGAAGTTTCTTAAATGCAAGCTGTTACCTCGGCATTTGTTACCGACGCAGCTATTCAGATATTCCGAATTAGAGAGGACGTAAGTGTATGACCGTTTCAGACATACGCGTATTTGTTCTGGGCCATTTAATTTCATGTTCTCCCACAAATGTCTCAGTTTTTACAGAAAGAGTTGGGCGGAGACAGGTAAGTTCCGAATCGCTGTCCTGTGAAATACTAAACAATGGACAGAATTCAGAAACTAAGTAATCCTAAATTGACGTACGTTCGTCGTTAATGTTAAACAATATCATTATGAAACCTAACACTTCGATGTACTAAACCACTTCAGTGCAGGGCCTGTGTCTGGTACGCCTGTAGCATTGTTTATGCGCCTAACACTGATGCATGAGAAGTTGCCGCATGCGCACGGCGAATCGTTTGCTGTATGCACCTTCTTAAGGAGTCCAGCAGATTCTGGGGAACAGGTGCAGGAAGTTCAGTTTTGTCTTTAAAAAGGGAGTTATTATATTGCTTTATAATTGTGTTAGGGAATCTTATGAACTGCACTGAAATTTAGCGTGTGGGAATTTACTGAAAGTTGGTCTCATTCTCCGTCGATCTGCATTGGCTCACCAGCCGCCACTCTGTCGAGCTGAGCTGGAGCTTACATTTGTCTCTTTAATGTACATTTATAGTATGCATTTAAATCGCTCCAACATGTTTCGATCCTAAGATCATCTTCAGGGAGCTACACTGTTCCTTGCTAAAGTCACATTTTTTTCTAAAAACACTCGCAGAAACCTTACCTGACAACGCACAACACTCACAAGAGACAAACATCCATGCCCCAGCGGGATTCGAACCCACGCCTTAAACTGCGCGGCCACTTGGATCTGCTTCTTAAGGTTTTTAAGATTAACTAAATGAGGTTTACTCTTAGTATGCATCCGTCCGCCCATTTGTGAAGATAATTCGCTTCATTTCTACTATTTACCCCCGAATGTGGCGAAATGGAACCGAAGGAAGTTCAGAAGACGGTGCCGCGTCATTAACCAGCATTTATATTTATTTGCGTGTGAGGTATGTTCACGGCATTGTTTCTGATAAAGTCGTAGCGATTGAAAGTAATTTTGTGTCCTACCCATAATACGTTTGAATATTTGTTAGCTTGCTTATAATAAAACCAACGATATGCACTAATTTCTCAAATTTATTTTTGGAATAGAACTCTACAGGTTTTCTATCCATCATCAGGAGTCTCGTACTGTATACACAGCAATAGGTGTATGTCATACAGGTTATGCTGACTGCTTGCTAGCAAGCATTCAGCATAACCTGTATGTGTTGCTGTGTGTACAGTACTAGACTCCTGATGATGGACAGAAAACCTGTAGAGTTCTATTCCAAAAATAAATTTGAGAAATTAGTGCATATCGTTGGTTTTATTATAAAAATATATCACTATGCACGTTCCTCTGAATGTCGAATTTGCTAGCTTTGTTGAGTCTAGAGTCTGTCACTTTAAACTCCCTGGTAGAGCAGTTGTAACAGATGTATACAGTGACAATGAAATACATGTATGCTTATGGGAGAATAATATATGAAACTAGGAAAAGTTATGAATAATCATTCGAAGTCGGTTTTCTGTCTCTGTGCATTGACGGATGTACTGACCGTTGGTTGTGTTTAAGGTCGCTAGACCATTAGTACTCGCATGCCAGACATTTCTGCATTTCCATGTAGGCCACACAAATGTACTTGATGAATACGATGATACTCCTCATTAAACCTGGCTGAGCGGCAGAGGTTCGAACCGGATACATCATGAATAAAAATCACAAACGGCCGAAGCGTTGCGATGACAAAAAGGTACATCTGAATGTATGACGGACGAGTTCTGCAAACGTTGCTTTCCAGTGATACGAACGTGAATTTTATTCAGGAATCCGCGTGAGGACAGATATAACCTTATATTCATTTTTATTCGGTTTATAACATTAACTGGTTCTTCCAGTGTATGGCCGGATGAAATGGCACAGATTTCTTCAAATATATTATTGTCATCCTGAGACGGTTTGTTGGCCACGTTGATTACTCAGTAGTGCCGCAAAATGAATTTGTCAACGTATCATCTCGTGGAATACTGCTGCATGAGAAGCCGTGAAAGCTCAACTACGGTCTCCTGATTTCACAATGAATGGTTGCTGCATTTCCTTTCGTTCCGCCATATAATTTTGTCACCCACTAAAGTGGACTGCGTAAAGCCTTCTCCTCCTTCGTCCTTCCTTTTGGTGAAACTGCAGACTTAAATTTACTGCCTCGTCTGTAAACTGCGACTGACTACAGTTCGACTATTTTCTCATGGTAATGAAAGTATGTAGGTTTCACCAATTTTGTAGGCCACGAAGGCCTTTAGTTTGAGTAGAGGTATAGCTCTACTCTTGCTAGGACCTCGGCACTAGATGGGGTGGGGGGTCAGCCCCACGTCCCGGCCGCCTGTGCCCCCGGGAAAGACCCGGTACCCATTGTACAGGAGGCTGGGTGGGCGCCAGAAGCCTGTCTGGACAGGTGCGGAAAATCTCGCCTCCACCGGGATTCGATCCCCGGACCGTCCAGCCCGTAGCCAGTCGCTATACCGACTACGTTACCCGGCCCACGGGAATATGAAAGTAATGGGGTAAAAACTTAGTAATCGTATGTCGGTAGTTGTAGGCGAGATGGTGGCTTGAGAGGTCAGGGTTAACATTAAGCATGAAATCTGCTGGTGTATGGTGCAGGATTTTCGCTGTTGCGAAAAAAAGGGTCTTGCGTTTGAAAATACAAATATTGCCCGTTCATGTCGCTATGTTGTTGCAGTATTAAGAACACGTGCTCATGTAAGCACTGTGTCAGACTGCGTATGCTGTATGAGCATACTGACCTTCACAGCCTCTGAGAGATAGTGACCCAGGCTACAGTCAGATGCATTGGCCAACATGAACTGCAGTGTGAGGTACAGTGATTGTAGACTGTCGATCGTCTGGCTAGAGTAGTATTGCCACACAGTGTTGTACAGTCACAGCAGGCAGCTATGTTCGAACTAGTAGAAATATTACTTGAGTCTGAATCTGAGTTTGTGTACTGGGCCAATAAAATTGATCCATGATTATTCTTCCTCTCTCTCTCTCTCTCTTTCCCCCTCTCTCCCCTCCCACCCCCTCTCCCGCCCTCCCCACGCATTCTGTGTTTTACTGGTTTTCTGTTTATTGATCTAAGTTCGGTTCTATCCGTCGTTATCCGTTACGTACAGTACAGTATTTGCTGGATTTATGTGATTCGTTGAAAGTCGGTCGACTGTGAAAAGTAATTTAATTTGAAACGCGCATCGAGATGAAAAAAGGGCATGTGCCGTTCACATACAACCAGTACTGTTCTCGAATGTGGCTATAACATGCATGAATTGAGTTCTGGAACTGTGCGTCGATTTCCAGTTAGTGCCTTGTTTAGACATTGGCTTGACGAGTGAAAGCTTGACTCCAAAAGGATGTGTGTTTTGTTCGTGTATGCAGTGCGTATTGTGAGTGTGATGAACGCCATGCTACTCTTTGTTCTTTCGCGTTTACGAATGATAAAGACAATTGTCCCGAAAATGTAGTGGCGATTGTGTAAGGTAAAATGTGAAAAGGTAAATTTCACCCTAGAACAGGCCGCAAAGGCTCAGCGTGGGAGTAGAGGTATAGCTATACACTTTCTTTAACCTCAGTGCTAAATGGGGGTTGGTGATCACCGCCACAACTCGGTCGCTGTACCCCCGGGGGAGGGGGGACCCGGTACCCATTGTGGAGGTAATTTTGTAAGTTGTGATAAATGCTGTGGAAACAAACCAGTTAAGTTCAACTCCGCTGAGTAAAAAGCTGGTCGAACCTCAGCTAATTCATTCCCATCAGCAGTACCAGATCTTACTTGCTGGTGGTCAGCTCTGGTGCTGTCCTTTCATTTCATTGTCCAGTTGGACGTTGGGCAACAAACATCCAGTAACAGATGGCGATATCACAGAAGAAGAGGAATTCAACTGCACCGCTTCGGAAGCCTGAGAACTCGCATACGCATTAGCGCTTTCGTAGATATTGAGGTTCCGTGATGAAATGCCATTGTTACGTGAAGACATACCCTCGAACGTAAAGCTGCGAGAAAACGAATTTTATATGATATTATGGTGATATATTTGTTAACTGCAGTTGGTTTGACACCCGGTGGCAGTAGTATAGTACACATTTATACGCAAACAATACGCAGAACAACACAATGAAACAGAATGTACAGGACAGAACATAGATAACAATAAGAATACATAAACGTAACAATAAAAATACATAATTTACAAATTAAACGTACAACTATATATACAATGATAAAAATAGAACCAAAAGAACATGAAAGAATGTGATAAACGTAAAAGTCGTATAAGCAGCGAACTTCATATGGTCTATATATCTTCTAATAATGTTAGACACACCTTCACTCCACTTGTCGACACTTCACTTATTCCCATTTAAACTTTACCCAACTACACTTCACTACCCTCTCATTTAGCTTAACCCCATTTAAATTTCCTGCCGCCCCATTTCGCCTCACATCACTACACTTCACCTCATTGTACTTTTAGATGATTTTCGCCACACTTCTATTCCTTTCATTTTACCTCGTTTATAATTGCTTTCCTAACTCTGTTTCTAAAAATTTATTGTTGTTCAAAGAGGGATTTAACATCTTTTAAGCTTTTGCGGTTTTCGTATTGATAATTGTATTCATTCTTTCAAAACTTTATTACAGTTCCTAATTCTCTTAAATTCTGTGAAACAGTTTTTCACTCTTTCTTTTTTTTTCCGCCCTACTTCCATCCTGGCTCCTAATCATCTCTTCTCTTCTTCAGTTAACTCCTATTTTAAAATTTCATTTTGAAACTTCACAGCATTTATTATGTCTCTTTTCTGGAATTTCCCTTTTTTTTTCGTTTTTCTCATCTGTCTTTCTTTCCCCATTTTATATTCATTTCTGTTCACACTACGTGAGAAGTAGTCATATTTCAGTCTCAGTTTTCTGGAATGCTGAGATAAAATTATTGTAAGAAATGTATGAAAAGTGAGTTGGAAGTTGGTTGGAATGCAAGAAACGAAATTTCTTCATAATAAAGGCCGTTGTACTACTGGTTTATAATCCTTTAGTTGTATTTATTATTCACGGAGTGTGAAGTGTGTTTTAATGGGAATTTATGATTGAACCAAGTTTTGAGGTAATCTTTTTGTACAGTGTAATATGACATTTGGCATCCCTGCAAAGAAATTGTGTTTTTTTTTTTTTGGTATGATGATGATACTGAGCAATATTTTGGAGCTGTGGATCGAGGTCAGAATGCAGGACAAAGTCACAGTTGATAATATATCCTTTTAAAGGGTGGAACAGTTCAAACATTTAGTAACAACCCTGACGAATCAAAATTCCATTCAGGAAGAAATGAAGAGCAGATTATCCTATTATTCGGTGCAGAATCTTTTGAATTCTAGTATGCTATCCAAGAATGTAAATATTAAGTTAAACAGAGCTATAATTTTGGCCCTTGTTTTATATGTGTGTGAAACTTGGTCACTGACGTTGAGGGAGGAACGTAGGTTGATGTTTGAGAATAGGGTGCTGATGAGAATATTTGGGTCTGAGAGGGACGAGGTAACAGGGAGTGGAGAAGACTACATAATTAGGGGCTTGATGATCTGTCTCGTCACCAAATATTATTCGAGTGATCAAATCGAGGAGAATGAGATGGGTGGGGCATGTAGCACGTATGGGGGAGAGGAGAGGTGGATACAGGGTTTTGGTGGGGAAGCCAGAGGGAAAGAGGTCACTTGGAAGACCCAGGCGTAGATGGGAGGATAATATTAAGATGGATCTTTATGAAGTGAGATGTGAGGGCATGGACTGGTTCGATCTGGCTCAGGATAGTGACAGGTGGCAGGCACTTGTGAATGGGGTTCCATGAATTGCGGGGAATTTCTTGTGTAGTTGAGAATCTGTTAGCTGCTCAAAAAGGACTCAGCTTCTTGTTTTCTCTCTCTCTCTCTCTCTCTCTCTCTCTCTCTCTGGGTTTGGAAATGGGCGTGGATATGGACCGCTAGCCTATCCACACATCACGCGTGAAATATTGTTTGTAACTTAAAATTTACTTCCACGGTAACTACAGGAAGTTGATATGTTACATCAGCCAAATTAAACATACGAACACAGAATTAGTTTTAGGTAAAAAAAAATATGCACAGAAATACAGTGGAACAGCAGTAATAACAGAGTTAGTTGTAGGTCTGTTGGACTATAAATCTGAGCAATAAATAGTAGCATTTTGAGTTATTCTTGGAACTCTGTATTTTTGCGTGAATTTAATTGATGGCCGCACATTTTAGTTGCTGTGGTGCTTCTTGAAAATGTGTTTGCATCGCCTCTGTCACATACTCTCGATTATAATGCGGTTATCTTGAAGCCACGCGCACGGATATTCGTATGTGTGTACTGAGCTTCGTCCGGTCGTGTGTAGCCGTTAACTGCAACTTAAATGTGCTGGAAACGGTTCTTTGTCATTAATGTCTCATTGAGTTGTGACAGGGATGTCCATTAAGTGAAATATTCAAGGTCGAAAAATGATATCGACATTGTATCTGCATGACACGTTATTTTCTGTTAATGTCATTAAAGTTAAAATAAGTGAATAGCTTCCGTTACCGAATGTATTAAAGAAACCGCAAGTTCGTCTGTATCGCCAGCACCAATATTTTGTTCATTTTCTACAGCTGCACATTTTTAGGCACACCCTCTAAAGACGTTTAATGTTTAAGCTAGAACTGGTCGATTGCAGTCTTCTTGATTCCCTGGCTTTCCATTATATAAATTCTGAAGAGACATCTGTTGACCGAGTTTCTGCCAAAAGACTCAAACGGGTTGAGTGCTTTGCTCATAGTGTTGTCCAAAGTACCCAGAGATAGAGTGTCATGAATGAACTGTGTACTAGGATGATCTTCTGAAAGAACATCTTCGATTAAATTCGTAAGGGAGTGTTTTACTGTGCTCGGAATCTTCACGTTTTTCTTCGTATCGAGTCTTGCATTTAAGCCGTGGTCGATTTCAAAGACAGCGATGTAGCTCGCCGACCGTCTGCTGCTTTTATTTAACTCCCTTCTAAGAGTATAGATTATCTTTCTTCCGGTTGATACGAGATACAGGAAACGGAATTTGTCTCCTGAACACTTCGACTGTTGGGAGAACTGGCCTTTGCAGACTAGATGTGGATGGAAATGCGTAGAATCAAATACAAGAAAAATAAATTTTTAGTGGGGTGGCTGAGTTGGAGGTCAGTAAGATTGAAAACGGAACAAATATGTGATATGATATTTACTGCAGTTGTGTTTCCACGCGGTGGCATTGTTCGTTGAAGTTGTACACAAAAAGAAAGTAAACAACGGTATACGTGGGGAGAAACAATGCACTCAACAATACAAAAACACAGAACACACAAAATAGAAAGCAAAACATAAAATATGGAAGAATATTATGATTGTCAAGTAATGTGTTAAACAGGCATCGAGGTTTCGGCGGAACTTGCTGCCAACAGATGCCCCCATCTCCCTGAAGAAAAAGGCGGAGCGTTCTTCCGAAACCGTTGTACCTCTCTACCATAGTACACGCTGCCACATCCCAGAACCTGTTACCTGGGTGCTCATGTCCATGAGAATCTTAAATATGAAGCAGATTTGGAAGAAATGAAGATGTTGTCTGTATAAGCAACTGAACAAGTATGTAGGATTTCGTACGGATAGCAGTTTAGGACGGTCCGTGTCTTAGTAACTTGGTTGTTGTCTGTTTTAATAGTGGACGTGCCGTGCTTCGCGTTGTCATGACATCTGAGAACGTCAACTTCCTGGAACCCTCTGGGCCACTCCAGACCTGTAACGGGACTGCTTTACCTTTTACCGTGCATCGAATGATGATTAGTTTAGTTTGTAGAACCAACTTCACATGCACTTGGTAGTTGTTATCGTAACGCGAAAGCGTATGATAACAACTGCGAAGGCTCCCCGACGATGGCACGTGAGGTGTGCCGAAACATGATGGAGAATTGATAAACGTGTGAAGAATACATTTGGTGCATGTGAAGTTGGTTCTACAGTTTGTGTGAAGTAGACTGAAAGGTACCGGATGATGTTGCAGTGGGTAGAACAACACGGTTGCTATCTGTTGCAATTCCGTTTGTGGTTTATTACTTCTTATGTCTGTGTTTCTACACGGAGGAGATAGGCATGTCATTTATTACATTCTTTACGCAGAAGAATGTGGCGGTAGCTTGTTTTGAATGTGACTACCAGTGGCGTACCGGGGGAGGGGGAGGGAGTTGGGGTGTTCAAACCCCACCCCCTCCACGAAATTCCGAAGGACCTCCAAAATCGTACCAAACTCAACCCGATTGTGATTTGCTGAATTTAGGACGACAACACCCCAAGATGTTCGAAAAAATGCAGTAAAATTCTAAAACTACCGCCGGTTCTCAATTGTTTTACATTAGCAATGACAAATAAATTTGTTGTCATCATAAATAGTCTTAAGCTGGGTCCACACTTGTAACGTTACCGCGTAACGTAAAACCGTATCGTGACAGTGTGGAGGACACTCATGACCGCGTAACGTATCAGACATT
>Ga0136643_10009421_pt1 | contig 14366 bp, 7 predicted proteins | sample TergutLab28metaG_FD_96883 | JGI IMG/M metagenome (GOLD analysis project Ga0136643, IMG submission 96883) | Labiotermes labralis P1 segment gut microbial communities from Petit-Saut dam, French Guiana - Lab288 P1 (version 3) (version 3) | ecosystem: Host-associated > Arthropoda: Insects >... | reverse complement strand
CACCCACCCATTCACTCACACCACACACACACACACACACCACACTCCCACACCCCACACCCCACACACACACACACCCCCCACACACACCACACACACACACCACACACACCCACACACACCACACACAAGCACACACACACACACATAAACACATACAAATTCTTCGTCTTTGTTCCCTGTGCAATACATGTGGCACATAAATTCATTACCTTAAAATTGGTGTATTCCAAATCATGTAAAGAAAATCAGATCAGTGTGTGGACGCTTTTTGATTGTTGAATTTTATTCTGTAATTAGTTTTTTTGAAGTCCTAGCTGCTTTATTACTTGTTGCTCTGTAGAGACATTCACATCAAACAAGACCCACTTGTTACCAATACGATGGTGTTTATTTCAGACCTGTGAGAGTTTAATTATCGAAATTGCGAAGAAATTGCAGACTGCCATATTTTTACTTGACACTCGTAACATTATATATAGGTACATCATTTTTAATATTTTGTTGACCGTGCATCGTGGTACATCCGTATAAAGTGAACCAACAAGACTCACTGTTTTCTATTAATTTATTTCAACATTAAGCCTCTACATGTTTCGAGCAGGCTTGCTGCTCGTCCTCAGGAGGATCGGCTCTGTATATACAGCAATTGGTATGTGTCATGTGTTATGTTGACTGGCTGCTGACAGGATCCTGCCAACAGCCAGTCAACATTACACATGACACATACCAATTGCTGTATATGCTGAATTGATCCTCCTGAGGACGAGCAGCAGCAAACCTGCTCGAAACATGTAGAGGCTTACTGTTGAAATAAATTAATAGAAAACAGTGAGTCTTGTCAGTTCATGTTATACTTGTACACATATCTTATATACACTTATGCAGTCTTCACCTCTAAACATCTATCTAAATCGACGACATCCCTACTTTTTGCCGAAACCGAACGTGCACTGAAGAATTCAAATGAGCCCCCACTTTTCGCTATCTTGAGTCACATTAATTCAGTCCACACTGTCTTATACTATTTTTGTAGAGCCCTTGTAGTATTGTATTTCTATACAAGCCTAAGTTTATCAAATGGTCTCTTCCGTTCGGATTTCCTGACTGAAACTTTATATGCATTTTCTTATTTCGTCTATGCCTGCTGTTTCCACCGTTCATCTTTTCCTTCTTGATCTGATCGTCCTAAAGCTATTAGACAGGTCTAGGTAGTACAAACAGTAACTTTTGTACCTCTGCAGTTTTCAGCAGCCGTCTGTTAACACCGCTTCCTTGAGTGCAAATATCGTCCTCAGCACTATGTCCGCATACTCCGTCCATCTAACTCCGTCGCTTAAGTTGAGAGACCACACTTCACACTCATGTATACCACACAACAGCGGAAGGCTTAAGAATAACCACTATGTATGAGCACACGTAAATCTATAAAAACAAATTGACTAATACACGTCAGCACAACAAATGTTTATTTATTAGGCTACATGTTTCGACCTGTTAACAGGTCATCATCAGGCCTTCAGCAAAGTAAGTCTCAGGTGCTGTTTTAGACATTGGGATCCCAATATTTACATTTGTGGATGTACATAAAATATGATACTGGATAAAATGTGAAACGTATGATGTCTAGGTAAAACACGCTGAAACATGAGTAAATATTTGACGCTTTGAATAGGTTTTTCACCCTAAGATTGCTCACTGGGTATGGTTGTTACTGTACATTCACTCGGTCGGTAGGACCTGTGTAGTAACAGCCTCTCATGGTTGTGTTAGTACACAAGTCCTACCGACCGAGTGAATGTACAGTAACAACCATATCGAGTGAGCAATCTTAGGGTGAAAAACCCATTCAAAGCGTCAAATATCTACTCATGTTTTAGCGTGTTTTACCTAGACATCATACGTTTCACATTTTATCCAGTATCATATTTTATGTGCATCCACAAATATAAATATTGGGATCCCAATATCTAAAACAGCACCTGAGACTTACTTTGCTGAAGGCCTGATGATGACCTGTTAACAGGTCGAAACATGTAGCCTAATAAATAAACATTTGTTGTGCTGACGTGTATTAGTCAATTTATTTTTATTGCTTTAGAGCACTTCGTGATTCCCTCTTCTAAATTAGACATGTAAATCAGCCCCATCTTCTCTTTTATATTTCTTATTAGGCTATTTTCTCCCGCAGCTGTTAACGTTGTTGATCGAAGAATAGTTTCGTCTAGAATGTTGCATGTCTTTTAACGTACTGGCGAAGATTGGTGGAGGAATTAGGAGAAAGTTGGAGGAAGTAGTAGAAGGCTGAAGAAAATGTCGTACTTAGATGTTTCAGAAATTTTACCCTTACCAAATCAAGAAGAATGAGATTGGCAGTGTATGAACCACTATGGTACAGGAGAAAAATTCATTCAGGGTGTTAATGGGGAATACTAAAGGAAAGAGACTATTTGGAAGACCCAGGTACACGTTGGCTATAATATTCATGTGCGTCTTAAAGTAACCGGATGAGATGGTGCGGATTGCATTCGTCTGGCTATAGGGAAAATCATCGTATTATGGGAACGCGGTAATGAATTTTCGGGTTCCATAAAATGCCTTGTGTCTTGACTATCTGAGGACCTCTCAGCTTTGCAAAAAAGTCTTTATCATAAGGTTTTTGACGGCTTTTGCGTTTCTTTGAATTGAGTGTAGACCATTGCTTGGTCAGGATGCGAGGACGAGACGTGTATCCGTTACGTCCATACCCTATGGCTGTCCTCCAGTCCTGACGCAACCACCAGATTTCCATGTTATGGTTTGGTCTTTCCTGAGGCAGATCATCCTGACAGACAGTTTTCGTGGTTCTGCAAATGGCGAGAAATACCTTGACAAAGACCATGACCGCTTCCTGCCGTGTTCTTTCCAGTTCTCCATTGACAGTCACCCAGTCATTCAAAGATATTAACCTATGTAGTTGAGTAAACGTCACAAAATAAAGTATTAAAGTAAGAGATGTTACAAGTTGCAACGCACATTTGTTGCTCTTTTTAACCCTTCATTAGGCCTCCTTATTCCGAAAACGTTGTCGGCGTTGCTTGTGTTTGAATACGATTAAATTGTTTGGTTCCACTTGGATGCTTGAAGTCCTTGTAGAGAGACAGAGACAGAAATGCTAGCTAGGTTTATTGCAAACAGACCAGAGAGAAAGAGACAGAGACTTGAAACAACAAAAAAATATGATGTATCAGAAGCCAGTCTCTGTGCCTGATATTAGCTTCAAATTAACGTACCGCATTTTCAGCAAGTTGGGACATAAATTATTTTATTTGGCAAAACATCATTTCATATTAGGCTGAGAGCATAGTTTGGCACGGTCATTTACGAAACATGAAAAGTTTGAAAATTATTTACGGAACTGTTTTCTTACAGAACTGTTTGCGATGAGACGGGGCGGGCTGTGTCAAGTGAATGATATATTTTCATAAAACAAGCACACAAGCTGTATGATTATTTGCTTTGTGGGACACACCGCATATGCTGCATATTAAAACATCTCATTCTGACTTGTGAGTTATGGGCATCCTTCTGTTATATTAGTCTTGGCCCTGTTTCAAGGCAGCTGTAAGTAGCCATTCTGCATGCTTATGACAACACGCATACGAGTGTTCACTTCGTAACAAGCAACTGTACACAGCCTCTATTGAAATCATACACATCGTGAAACTCGTGACCTGCTGCTATTCCAGATGGTTAATATACAGTGTAAACAATGTAAGAGAATCTGTATGCGTACTTGAAACTAACAAACTTATACACAGTAAAGCACACCCCTGCAGAGAGAGTGTAAAGCTTCTTAAGTGTAAACAGTATTTTGATGGGTTAGACTGATGTCAGCACAGTCAACAGCGACAAGCCCCAGTTCTCTTCCTTTACTTTATTTTATTTACCATGGTGGAACAGCCCTAGTGGGCCAAGGTCTCTTCATTATCGAGGATTCACTATCACACTCACTTAGATACACCTCACTCGTAGGACTCCTCTGGACGAGTGATCAGCCGACGCAGAGATCTCTGCCTGAAAACACACAACATTCACAAGAGACAGACATCCATGACCCCTACGAGATTCGAGCCCACAACCCCAGCAAGCAAGCTGCCGCATACCCACGGCTTAGACCGCGCGGCCACAGGGATCGGCCCTCTTCTTTTATTGCTTGATTATATTTAGAGTAGATGCAACAGGCCTGTAGAGTATTCTCGGGACACGAGGGTCTCCCTCCGACCGTGCCCGCTCTTTCTCCAAAGAGTGACTTCAATTTACTTTTTAAAGAATGGAGTTCCCTCCGTTAATTAGTCACGGAAATCAGTCTCGCCGTATCCTGTTCACTTCTATAGCGTCCCCAGATGACTGAGTCACTACCAGTAACATTTTAAAACAAAGCAGGCGCACCACTTGCTCACTGTTATTAGCCTGCAAGAGCTCTTGCATATTGTCCGCAGAGGGTACTGCCGTATGGTTTGTGTGTGAGTCACATAACACACGTCAGTTACCTCAACAAGTCTTAATAACTAACTAAGCTCGTAACAGAGATGCAGTGTTTCTTCTGACAGGAGGAAACGAATTTTTAAATTTTACTGACCCAAACCACAGCTTTCAAAGTATTAAGTTAAAAGCCTACTAAAACGTTCAGAAAAGTGACTCATGTCTCAGTGTGAGATGGAAAACAAGGACTTGTTGCCCGATAAGGGCCAGAATTGTATCTTTGCCGCCGCTGCCCGCCACAACCAGCAAACCGGCTCCTATTCAGTTGATACTGGGTGCCGATATTGATGGAGCGTCAAGTTGATATCGGAACTGTCTCCAGTAACTAGAGGCTGAAGCCTATATATTCCAATAGGCCTATACTGTGATAGGGCCATTTTTACAGGTATACATTTAATAGTTTGTCCTTTCAACTAATCTTGGCGCTCATGTACAATTAATGTTTATCGAATGAAGAAATTAAACAAAGAAACCGTTTAAACAACTACATATTTTTGTAACAAAATAACATTTTCCCTACATTTCTGCATGCCCTCTATTACGTAGGTGATAAGTCTAACTGCAGGAATTGAGACACGCATAGAAACTCTTAGTCGGAAGTCACAGAGAGAAGAGACCATTTAGGAGATCTATGCGTAAATGGGAGAATATTATTAAAATGGATCTTAACGGTACAATGAATGAAGTCGTCAACTGGATTTGTACGATTCAGAATAGAATTAAAGGCGGGTTCTCTCTAATACTGTAATGAAAGAATTTGACTTCATTAAACACGGAAATTGTCTTTACCAGCTAAAGTGGTTTCGGGTTCTCAAGAAGTTCTCTTCTATACATTTGGCTGGTTAGGTAGGTCGGTATATAAAAAGGTAAATCTATCCCATTACAGACCTGGATATGCCCTTAGGGCTACAGGAGTTCGAGGGTCCCAGAATTCTTTGACAGCACATGAAGGTGGAAAAACTGTCAGCCCTACGCATCGGCCGCCATTACCCCCCACCCTCACCCCCTTCCGGAGGTAGCCCTGGTACTCATTTCTGTTAGAGACTGAGTCGAACCCAGGGCCATAGTGTGGCCGGAAGGTAGGTAGGTAGGTGGGTGGATAGTCATGTGTGAAAACGTGATAAATCCTACAAGAATTATCATGAGACATCCACAGTAGATACGTGGAAAGCAGGCAGGTACAGATGGCATGAAAGTTGCTAACATTTTCGTCTCTTCAGTTTCTTCAACAGCTTGAGCTGTGGCTGTTTTGGCAGCACGAATTGACACTGAAGTCTGGTAACCTAACTTTCCGTGTGCATGTTGTACGGATTCAAAGGCTTCGATGCCCAGACATGACGAGGATTACCGAGTGTCCTGACCCGCACAATGGTGCGTTCAGCGTACGTGTATGAAGGGCTAAATAAGAAGTAATGTAAAGACAGGGCAATATGGATCTTGGAAAATACAGGTCTGTACTAATAAAATTGCTTCTTTTTGTTCGGTTTTCATTTTTTATTTTGCTCTCGGATTCTAAAGAAGGGTTGTGTTTTGTGGCGTGGTTTTTATAGCAATATAGCCCTAAAGAAAGCTAACCCTTACTTACGGGCAGAGCCCCTTCGTTAAGGCGAGGCTCACTAGCGATGTACTTAGAAACCGCATTCTGTGGACACAGGATTTACGCATATGTCCTGTCAGTAGGCTATGTACCGATAAAATTCTAAAAGACTTTGTGGTGTACAAAGATCAACAAATGGGAACCCGTTGTTGGAATAGTTAGATCTACTAATTTATGATTGGTTGGCCGCGAGATCGGATTTCAGTAAAAGAATCCAAACGTAATTTAGTTTGGATTTTATCTTTAAAAACTTGCTACTTGGAATATTGACAAGGAGTCTGAAGTGTAACATGAACACAGATTCTAAGGAAAAGGACGAGAAAAGTTGACTGTAAAGAGAATTGGCTAAAGTTTGTTTTAGATTTGCGAACTTTGAATTAGGCTCACATTTGTCCATCAGTTGGTCTGCGGTTCGTAACGAGAGCACACGGTCACAGTACAAACACGTTAGAATTCAGTGCTCTAATAGTAAGTACAGTTCTCTGGTGGATTCCTCAAACTTGTTTAATTTATTTGCCACAGTAACTATTTATTTTGTGGTTGAAATGTACATATAAAATTATATTAATTCTTTCCTGACTTCAGAATTCCCTAGGTTAATTCAAACAGCAAACCGAAAACAAAGGACTCTTTATAGGGGTACAGTGCACTGGACGTTCGAGGCAAATTATAATTTGTGGGTTGCGTTTTTACTGCTGCACATTGCGGTTATAGTTGTACGGTTTCTTTTTTTGTATGTACCAACAGAGTACTACAGTGTGTGCTACCAATTTCCAGGAATTTTTAGTTAGTATAAAACACAAAATGTGAGTTCATTGGCGAAAAAATTATAACGCAAATAGGGCTAATGAATTGCCGGTTTACTGAACCTAAGTTTATTGTGAATTTTTTTGTATTTAATTTATTTGCTAATTCTTTGTCAGTATCTGAAGTTTACTGCGTTAGACAAACAGGGTAGAGCGAATAATAATGATTAAATGGCAGGACTAGGGGTCTGATCTGTCGTGTCCTGGTTCAAAGATGATTCGAGTATTCCTGAGCAGAGATTGAGAAAAACACGGAAAACAAGGACAGCGGTATTCGACATTTTGCCGAAATTCGGATCGGGGATATCCCGAATGCGAATTTTTGCACGGTGGTTATTGTTGTACTAAATTTGGTTTGGAGACATTTTGTAGTTTCAATAATGTCATTTTAATGCACGATATTTTAAGGACGACAACAACAATATGAGTAATATTGGGTATAGTTATGTGTCAATAATTTAGCTTCTTTCCTTATTATTAAATTGCTGACACAGCAGTCACGGTGCATTTAGAGAGACAGCAGCAATTACAGTGCATTTAGAGAGACAGCAGCAATCACAGTGCATTTAGAGAGACAGCAGCAGTCACAGTGCATTTAGAGAGATAGCAGCAGTCACAGTGCATTTAGAGAGATAGCAGCAGTCACAGTGCATTTAGAGAGACAGCAGCAGTCACAGTGCATTTAGAGAGATAGCAGCAGTCACGGTGCATTTAGAGAGACAGCAGCAATCACAGTGCATTTAGAGAGACAGCAGCAATCACAGTGCATTTAAAGAGACAGCAGCAGTCACAGTGCATTTAGAGAGACAGCAGCAGTCACAGTGCTTTTAGAGAGACAGCACACAAGCGTCAACAAATTACACACGATAACCACCAAAGAAGCTACGCAGAAAGCAGTAAAAGTTACATCAGGCAATGGAGAGACAAAAATTATCATAGTTAAATTAAGAGTAAAGTAGGAACATAAGCGAGAATAAAGCATTACACCGTATCTAATTAGAGTCAAATTTAAATCAAATAAATACATAAACAACATGATTGTAAAGGGTAAGTCGTAATTCCTTGGTAAGAATATTCTTAAATATGAGACCATAATAACATTAATTGTTAATAACGTCGAATATAAATAGTTTAATAATGCAATTCATAACAATGTGGAGAAACAACAATTTAAACTGTTGCTTATTATTATATTACAATATATTATATTATAAAGGTAAAGCAGTCCCATTACAGGCCTGGACAGGCCCCGAGGGTTCCAGGAAGTTAAGGTTCCCAGATTTCGTGACAACGGCACAGGATGGTGCTAAGGTTGTCAGCCTTACGCACCGGCCACCTTTACCCCCAGGAAATACTCCTGGTATTCATTTCTGTTAGAGGCTGAGTCGACCCCAGGGCCATAGTGCGATCGGAAGGATTTTATGTCAATGAAAATTCCACTGACACCAGCTGGGATCGAACCAGCGACCTTTCGATTTGTAGTACAGCACCTTAACCACTGTGCTACCGCGGTCCCCCTATATTATATTATATTACATTATATTAAGGTACTGATGATTGTATTCTCTCTCAGTTGGATTTCTAAAGAGATATCGGTTCATAAATATTCTCACAAGAGTTCCAAAATAATGGACGGCATAACAGGGGATTTTTAAAGTCTCATTAGGGTTAGAAACTCTGTTCCACTTATATAGAATGAATCTGGCGAATGAGTTGTGAATGTGATCGAAAATATTAAATAGGTTAAGGATCTGGAAGGACATAACTCTACTGTGGCCCATTTAAATATAATCGGTCATAATTTATGTGGACAGTGAGGAAGACTAAAAGTTAATAAGAAGAGGTGGTGGTCAGACCAAGAGTCGAATCAAGTTCTACATCCTAAATAAACTTTAGCCCGTACAGATATTACGCCATTTTAGCCCTCGACATTTATCTATCATAATATCACACAGATCGCAACTTTACCAGTTGTCGTGCAGTACCATAATTCTTCTAGTCAAATGAAATTTAGCGCCAATAGCTTCGAGGCTCAGATCGTTCTAAAATGGCTAAAATATTATTTACATAGTTTTCTTCTTCTTCAGTGTGGTTCGGAAACATGTTTCTTTCAAGTTGTTTTTCTTCGTTTCAGTTGTTCTGTAGTTCCGCGAGACACGGGTAATATAAATTATACATATCGCCTAACATTCTGGATGGAACGTCTAAGCGACTGTCGGCTTTTCAAGAGAGATCGTATTTCATGGAGTCCATTAGAGTAAAGACATCTTCAGTTCCAGGTGTCACACACGCTTTCTTGACCCGGTTTAGACTCACTTCGCAGCCATTTGGAATAAATTAAGCATTGCAGAATTTTTATCTGCCAAATGCAACCCTAAATAATTATTGTTTTTCTGTTTCAGGTAAGTGGCCGCACTAACGTGACTTGCTGCGTGGACGCAAGCTGGTGCTGTAAGTTCCGTTTGGTTACGTCACCCTCAGAAGCATTTATTCTGTCACTTACGGTTAGTACGTAATGTTAAATCTCATGGCCTATAAGCAGTGGACTAGCCTGGTGCATAAAGCAAAGATTATAATACGCAATTTTATTTAGTAATAGGTGACATTTTACTTTATTGGGAGCTTTTGAAGCATGTTGCCGGGGAGGGTATTTGTATCTGACGAGACAGGAAAAACAAAACAGGAGGATGGAGAAAAAATCATAATGAAGGTTCCATAATTAATTTCTTTCACCAAAGATGTTAAGAGTAAGCTTGAGTTATTGTTTTTAGCATAGTGTTTTATGTCACAACTTTTCGATAACATGTCGATGTTTTCTTCAGGTGAACAGGGAGTTGGGTCATATTGTTAGGGGCCCGTGTGGAATAGCTATCCACTGCATTTTCCAGTGACAGCAACTAGCTCTTTGAAATGTGTCCACCAGATTAGGATCCTCCCCCCACCCTTTTCCAGCTGAATACGGAAGCAAGTTCAGCTTGGAAACGCTGTGATGTAAATAAAGAAAGGCAAGGAACAGCATCCAAAATACTAATCAAGCTTACTGCAATATACCGTCGTCAAAAGCATTCAAGGATGAAAATTATTAAGATCCTGAAACAAAGGGGGCGAAGTGAGTGGATCCTGCAGCAGGTAACATGCAATTAAAGTTGCATGTAATATACTGCTTGTAAAACGTAAAGCGAAAGGCCAGTCCGGAGACCTAGATGAAGAAGGGAGGAATTTTATTTTTAAAAATGGGGTGGGGACTGGATTCAAGTGACTCAAGATACTTGCAGTAGTGATAATTTTGGGGTATCGCGATAAACCTACAAGCCTATTATTAGGCGAGGAATTTCTTGACAAGCTCTGCGACTTTTAGCTTGTCAAAAACTCTGTTTAATTATTTTAACCTAAATAACTAAGAGAGTCTCTTTAAACCTGACTGCAAAGGACTTAACCTTTTATAAGCCCACGGCACTCGCGTATCAGTACCTTTCGATTATGTTTTTGATTGAAATATACATTTTTTATATCTGATTTAATGTAAGTAGCAAACTAGTTACTGATTTCGGGGAAACCTCACTTAATTCTAGCCCTGTAAAATGAAAGTGGATCCATATTAATTCAGTGCTCTTGTCACACCTGCTGCTCTATTTCATTAACAGAACTTACTTTACTAAATTAAGAATAGTTATTCCTTTTCGTTTAATAATATTTGGCCTTCATCCAAATTGGAATTAAATTGCATATCAGATTGCGTGGACGTAAGGTGTGAAATTTATGAACGCTTGAATCAGGGGAATACAGATAAACGTAATAACAAAATGGATGGTTTAACTCAGACAAGAATAGCGTTGCTTATCTGACTGGACGCAACATAAATACTGGTGGATAAGTTAATTAATGAAGCCGTAACTTAAACCGCTGTTATATGATGTTTTGTTGTCACGTTGTCACGAATCCGTCGTTAGCATAGTGGACGCTTGGTGTGCGTACACGTGTGTGTCACGCTACGCCACGCCTCCTACAAACCACAGGTTTGCGTGTCTTCACGTCACACCGAAGGGCTCTTCATTAGCTTAGGGCTCGGTTTTATGCAGTAGCGGAGATCAGGCGGACGCCCCTATTTCGCTGAAGTGTTTTAACTCTTTTGAGACTGCAGCTCACTCAAATGATATTTAAAAAACACAATTCATGTGTCAAATAAGAAATATTGCCTTTACAACAAAACCAGCAAACGCTGTTGAGCTGAGAAACCACCATTTTATTACAGGGAACAAGTAACGACATTATGTGCGCAATCCGGAGTATTTAATACTTACCAGTGTGATACATACACTGCCAATTGGATTTAGAGGGTGAAGTCAATTCGTCATAAAGAAGAAAAGATTGTTGCCTGAAATATTTAACTGAGTGTAACGTGCGAAATTCTATCTTAAAATTAAGATCGAATATTTATATAAATTAGGACAACAATTTAAGGGCCCTTTGTTAAAATGACACAGAAATAACGTTTTTGTGCTTCACGACCAGATTGCAGTAAATTTTTAAATAACCGTAATGTGGCCAATTTCAAATGTATGGAATTGGTAACAATAAATCCGGCACGCCCAAAAAGCTAAAAATAAATTAAATGCGAGTAAAGTTTTGTAGCTTTTAGTTTATAATTTTGTCTTCCTCTTCCCTATACGAAAAAGTAAGCATTCAATATAAAATTCTGTTACTTTACCTGTTTCATGTGGGTGTAGAACCCGTTTTCTCACCCTAAGGGAGAACATAGACTGAGAGGGTGTCAGAACAAACGGATGAGGAGAATTTATGTGTAAGGGAAATGAATAGGTGGAGGGGGGAGGAAGTTACATAATGAGTGGCTTCATCGTGTGTAACTTCACTAAATATTGTTACGATAGTCAAATCATTGAAGGCGAGATGAGTGAGCCATGTAGCTGGCAATGGGGATGACAAATTAATAGAAGATATTAGTCTAGCGATTCCCAAACTGTGCGCCGCGGCGCCTCGGGGCGCCGCAGTGTATTTCAAAATATTGTTTTTTTTTTTATTTATGTGTAGCTTTCTTACAAACGGCTACTAAGTTGTTTGGACGTAAATTGTTATTAAGTTGTTTGGACCTAACTACTTCATAAATGGAAGTGCTGGATATTTCTTTTGGCCTAGTGGCATCGTGAAAAAATTGCTGAAACACTAAATGTGACGTGAACCGGGGGAGTTTGGGAATTAGTCTGAAAATCGGAAAGTAAGTATGAGTTTTGCCTTAGGTTTAATTACTACAGGACTGCTGTTAAGGCTGGTTGTGTTAAATACGGCAATAAACAATTGGATTCCATTAAAGGTGGGGGATTTATTGATCGTCGGAGTGATTATGACCTCAACAAAGCATACTGTATACCCTATACTGCAACTGTGAGGCGCGTTAGGGTCTTTGCTTCCTCCAGACTTCTCAGGTGACAGTTAACAATTTTTGTTGTTCACAGTTTTACTGATGTTGTGTAATAGTGTTGTTGTTATTAGGGTCTGTTGTTATATGTATTTGAAGAACTTATTACTTATATGTCTGCAGTGATTTTGGGGTAAGGGATGGCGCTGTTGGTTGAGGCGCTGTGCTAAGCTACAAGTCGGAATGTCGTGGGTTCGAATTCCGATGGGGTCATTGGGATTTTTGATCGGCTCAAATCTTCCAGCCGCATTATGGCCCTGGGGTTGACTCAGTTTGTAACAGAAGTGAGTACCAGGGACATCTTCTAGGGTGTTTAAAGACCACCGGTGCGTAGGGCTGACGACCTTAACATCTTCATACGCCTCGAAATCGTGGAGCCTGAAGGGACTGTCCAGGCCAGTAATGGGATAGCTTTACCTTTTACATTGATTTTACGTATGTTAAATGTATCAATCTTCAGTCATCAAAATGTTCTGACTTACTTACTTACAAACAGTATTACGTAATAAGCCCATATCTATATACCAAATTTCATATTCCTATGCCTAATCAATAAATATTACATATTACGATTTCGTGTTTTCATTTTGCATAATTATGCATTATGTAAATCGTACGAAGTAGAAACAGGTAACTGCATAGCATTGTGAAGTACCATTACGAAATAAACGTTATTGGGTTATTATGTCACACAGCAAGTCTGTGTGGAGATAATTACGTCTGTGGCCTCTCCTGCTCTCTCCTGTTACTTGCTATCCTAATTATTTCACGGTACAGTTTGTGGAAGAAACGCAGTGTGTTTGGTGTGAGAAACGTGTCCTGAATTTCCGTACAAATTCTGTCTGACACTTCTCTCAACCCGAGTAGTATTCAACGAGATATTATAATAATTTACTGAGTCCTTCTCGAATGTTACTAAATATTGTCCGATTTTATTCAGACTTGAATTTTTCGGTGTGTTTTGGTCACATTTCCCAATATAAAGTTTCACGAAAAGCCTTCTTGTGGAAGCCGAGTTTCCGTTGAGGACAGAAAGATAAAGAGACAGACAAACAAAAGACACAATGAAGTTAGCAGTCGCTTTTCCCAATTTGGCAAATGCATTTAACAAAATGATAAAGATTAATTCTGTGGGAGTTGACGCCTTGTAATTTTGTGTATGGGTATGATCTGATCTTAAAGATCTCCTGCCTCCATCTGCAGGATCAAAGACAGAGATAGTAGTTTCCGACAAAAACTATTTACCGAACTACACGGTGTCATTTCCCAGAAAACTATAATCTGTGTAATGATCCCGATGATGACTTCAAATATCACACCTTCAAGACGAACTTCTTTTGTTAATTTCGTTATATAATACAAAATTTGTTAGGTCAGTGGTAAAAAAGTGGACAAGAAGAATAGCAGTAACAGAGGGCTCGTGTACCAACATATTTAAATCTGTGAAACATTTCCTACCACTTCGCGTTCTGTTTAGATCAGTCTGTCCAGTGCAGCTCTTGTTCTGTCGGTCCACCACTGATATGAACTGCTGCAGGATAATGCCACTTCTCATAGCTCAGTGACGCCGTCTCCTTACTCTGGACACGACCTCGTATCGCGGACTATGAATGTGCATCCGTATGAGCTTGAGCCTTATAGAGTCGTGACTCCAAAGAGACTGTGCACGGAGCTACTGAATTACAAACATAACGTAATGTAGAATTGCCTTGACACTTTTATTTTTGCTGCCTCCAGGATGTTTTCGTGCACTGAACAGTTTAACAGTGATCAGAAATAGAAAGTTAGACACTGCAGTATCAGAGTACAGGCCACAAATAAAGTCTTATCGTTTTGACTTCACAAAATGGCACCTGTCGTAATTAACTGGATGATAGGATTTTATGGACGTAAGAGACCGTCCAAATTTTTTTTTGTACTGGAACCCAAAATTTGTGTGTGTGGGTGTGTGTGTCGTGTGTGTGTGTGTGTGTGTGTGTGTGTGTGTGTGTGTGGGCGGGCGTGT
>Ga0136643_10009420_pt1 | contig 14366 bp, 10 predicted proteins | sample TergutLab28metaG_FD_96883 | JGI IMG/M metagenome (GOLD analysis project Ga0136643, IMG submission 96883) | Labiotermes labralis P1 segment gut microbial communities from Petit-Saut dam, French Guiana - Lab288 P1 (version 3) (version 3) | ecosystem: Host-associated > Arthropoda: Insects >... | reverse complement strand
TATTGACTGTACAACGGTCAGTATCCTGCTAACAGTGTCACACACAACTATATTGACTGTACAACGGTCGGTATCCTGCTAACAGTGTCACATACAACTATATTGACTGTACAACGGTCAGTATCCTGCTAACAGTGTCACACACAACTATATTGACTGTACAACGGTCAGTATCCTGCTAACAGTGTAACACACAACTATATTGACTGTACAACGGTTGGTATCCTGCTAACAGTAAGTTACATATTTTGCCCCAAGGGGGAGTCATGTAGCTTTACATAAAAATAGAACAGACGTAAAATATATTATTACATGTAATGATGACGATGGTGGTGGTGGTGGTGGTGATGATGATGATGATGATAATGATGATGATATTGATGGTAAGAAAAGTAAAATATGTTATTAATAACATATTTTGCTTTGCTTTATATAAAGACTGATGATGTCCCTCTTGGGCCAAAAAATGTAGTTTATTGTTTAACAAGCCAGTGTGCATTGCAATAAATTGAATAATACAAAATCATATAATTGGAAGCCAAATTTTTCAGTCTTGAACACCTTGAATTAACAAGGCCTCACTGCATCAGGATTACGATGTTCTGGGCTGTGATAGCCTGTGTTTGGTAGGTAGCTGTCAACATATCAGACGTAGTTTCTGCCTCCATATTCTACACAAGGGATGCAGACTGTGGCACCAGATCAGAGAAGGCTGTAGTGCTGAAACACTAAACATGTCTACAGAGAGCAAATTGGTGCATCTGAGTGACCGACATCATAGCACTGGAAACAGGAGGATCTATGAACAACACATCACCACATTTCCACTTGTTTATTCAGTTGTATATTATCGTATAACATTAATTTGAAGTGTTACTTTGTCTCTAGGCTTTCCATTTTGTATCAAGACAATTAATTACATTGATACAAATTTATTTGGCCTATTTTTGTTGTTGTTGTTGAGCAAAACCTATTCTTTCTGTTATTAAACTACATCTGTATAAAATGTTACACCACTTTTTCGATTGCCCCAGACATAAAGCATATAATGCAAGACACTTCATGTGGTCTAACCCTTACTTGCCAGTACTGCAGCTCGCCTTGCAGTAAGCTAGCAACATTTCAAAGTACAGTTTGTCCGTAACATACAAATATACATTTCTAAATATTTTGATAAGCCACTAACATTAAGGACAGGTAAGTGATGCCATTCAAATAATTAGTGTGTTCAGGTTATGGAGTAGACCTTCTTTAAAATCTAACAGTTCTTCAGCTACTGGAGAGATTTCTTTTAGTGGAAACTGTTTCTTATAATAAAAGCCGACAAGATGCACCATTTCTCAAGTTTATTTTGATGAAGGACTCTACATATTTCCTGAAGACAGACAGCATATTTGTCCAAAACATGTAGAGTCCTTTATCAAAATAAACTTGAGAAATAGTGCATCTTGTTGGCTTTTATTGTAAGAATATATCATGATGCACAGTCCTCTGAATGTCAAATTTGGAAAATGATTGTTTATGGTGTGTTCACAAGAGCCTGCCAATGGACCCAGTCCCAGATCAGAAGAATGCAGTCCATCCCCTTCCATTCCAATTATCTAAAATACCTTTGAACATTAAGCTGCTACGTGAGCTTAGATCTTCCAAGAGGTTTCATTCCCTTAAGGTTTTCTGAATAGAAATTTGTACACATTTCTCATTTATGCTACATGCCTTGCATATCATATCCTCTTTAATCCTTCTTGAAGTATATGTAAAATATGCTGTTTTTTTAGCGTCATTGTCAACTAGCTGATGAACAGATTTGTTCTGTTTTAGTTAACCTTTTGACGCCTAATGTCAACTATAGTGGTCGTACCGCACCGCTAACCTCTAAAGTTGCATTTTATATATTTATTCAACAAATATAGGTATTGAATATTTTAGACGTGGTAATACTCTCTGTTTTTTCTCTTCAAAATGCAGTTTGTTTCATAATTCTGACTTATTTGGTTCCTGTATTATTCACATTTTATATACAGGGTGTGCTAAAATTAAAAAAAATAATTCTGGCGCCAAAAGGTTAATCATTCTTTCAGAATTGGGGATGTTTACACAAAATATTAATACAAAAGATGACACAGGTCTGAAAACTGAACCAAAAAAATTGCATCATCTAGAAACATGATTTAAATGTCCTTGAGAAAACAATTTTCGGACCACACGAGGCCTAACTTCTTGATATGTTGTAATGACGGTGGCTTGGCAAACTGTGGCTTACAGGCTGGGTGTGACTGTTACAAGAATGCTACTAGACCAGCTTATGTAAACTGATAATGTAAGTGTACAGTATCTTTGTTAATCCATTTGTCAAGATATTATTTTTCCCATGGCTTGCAAGCACAAAGAGAGACCACAGCACTCAGACATTTTACTTTGATCTCTGATTTGATGTACAAAGTGATCACTCTCCCAACAGATCTCTGCACCAGAATTCTGTGTGTATTCATTATCTGTCAATTTCAAGATCAACAACTATTGTAGCTCAGTCACTAAAGTGGATTTCCATGGGTTGGAAGACTGGCGTGATTCCCAGCAAGGGCAGGGATTGTACTCTGTCATATCTGATGCTTTCTTTCTCTTTCATGGATCCTGAAGCTTTAAACTGGTGCTGACATTACAGATGTATGAAGCTTTACCTCTGTGTGCACATATGTTTAGATGGCATGGTTTGAACACTGGGACTTCACCTTGTATCATTTACTGTACACACTCAAGGCAAACTGTCAGTCTAGCATCATAACAGTATGAAGTTATCTGACCATACTGTAAAGTTCCTGATTATGTAACTTCCTACAACAACCAGTTATGTATCCTTCTCCTGCTGGCAATTTTATCTCCCTTCATTCATGTCTTTCAACAATGAAGCATAATTGTCAAACACCTGATTCAAATAATGTAGGAATTTATGTGGTATGTTTGTGATAAAAAAGATAAAAGTTATCACTGTGCTTAATTAAGCACATAGTAAAGGCGTATTGGATAGCAGATGTTTACGTCTGTGCATTCGCTACCGCCTGGACCCAGCCAGGGTACCCAGTGGCTAGGATGCTAGGTGAGCTGCATAGCCAGTAGGGACACAATGAGGAAGCGAAAAATCTCTTAACCCTTCTGGGAATCAAACTTCAATTCCTCAGTCATCCAGTGTACTGCATGATCAGTTTCACAGCTGAGCTGTCCCATCTTCAGCCTAAAGTGCCTAGTTTTGTTTGATGCTTTCAAGATGCTCCATTCCATAATTTATGCCTCTTATCTAAAGTTACAGTTTTGACACTATTGATTTAAATTAATTTACCGGTAATTTAATTTTCTTTCTTTCTTCTCTTGTGATCTTGAAATGCAAATTGAGCTACTAATCTCAGAAAATATTAATCAATCTCAGTCATTCCGGTATTTCAATTTATGGTTGAGAATTCTGACTGGTATAAAAGAACAAGTTTTGCTACAAATTTTGAGTGGGGCATCCTGAACAGCTTCATCTCTCCATGTTTCTTATTATGCCACTTTATTTGCTGAAATTTTGTTAATTTATTTGACATATCGCTGTGTTTGTATATACCTGATATCCAAAGTAATTGAGTTTACTGAAGTTCTGTATTATTGTGAAGACAAAAATAGAATTGTGGCTGCTGAAATAAAATTTTGCTGATGAGTGGAAATGAACACATGCTCACATCATGAAGGGAATGAAACCATATTTCAATACTTAACAACAAAACACATACACTCATCCCATACTTTATGTGGGTGTTAGGTTTTAAGACGCCTCCTGAAAAGCAAAAATCTGTGAATAATTGATTGCCCCCCCCCCCCAAAAAAAACTGTTGTAATACTTTTTTTAGTCATTGTGATGGGGAGCTGCTGTCTTTTTTCCTTCAACCCTTTGAACGCAATTCAGTATGGCTCAAAGACCTGTTTGAGTGGTTGAACAAGTCTGTTGCTTCTATCCATTGCAGGGTCCAAGTTAGGCACTTTTATTTGTGGGGCAACCCTGAATATTTGTGAATCTGTTAAGCGTTAACCTGTGAAAAGTGTGAGATGAGTGTACTGGACAAAATTTCCAAATATAACAGTAGTTGCAGTCAGCATGTCAACAGAATGTCACAAGACATGCTTCCAAGATTATTAAAAAATTACAATTACACATGGATCAAGAAACCTAGGAAGACTTCTGAGGGACTCTGGCCACAGTGGGTCAACAAGTGGCCAACTACCTGACTGCTACATATTGAAGGATGCTCCTTCCAATTCATATACCTCTCTTGATTAAGGTACTGGACTTCTGTCTTGAAAGTCTTGGATTCAAGACTGACCTAATTCAGTGTAGATTTGTCTGTGTGTGTCTTTCCATACCAAACTCAAGGCTTTGTTAATGTGCTGAAATGCGATGTACAGCGTATGATATAAGCTGTCACTCTACTTGGCTATAATTAATAATATCTTGTCATCGTACCACCAACGGTAAGTCCGTCTGGCTGACACATACTCATATGTAACTGCCACATTTGTCAGTTTGCAGTTTGAGGCAACATACTGTAAACATAAATGTAATGTTACCGGTACTGACCCATGTCTGTGTTGTCAGACCACATATCCTGCACCTGTGTTCTGAATGCAGTTTTTGGATATGCATGACAGTTGCACTGCAATCTTCTTGGGAAATCAGATGTACCAGGATAATCTGAAGTCCAACATCACATTAACTTAATAAGTGTGTGAGACTTGGCTTGGCTCATTTATTATGTTTTATCACCCAGTAAGATTTTAGTGCAATTATTGATAATTACAGCTGCAAATGTATAGTGAGATCAAATAGATTTTAGACTGCATTTATTTATTTATTATTTGTAGGAAGACATGTAATGATGTAATTTCCTTCAAATTAGACACCCTGGGACTTTATACAACAAACAACTGATTGTACCATTGTCTGAATCATTTTGTGTAGTTTACTGTTTGAAACTGAACAAATGTGTCTTGTGATTTTTCTTCAATCATGATGACATAATTTCACTCCTTCCTCTTAATGCCATTACCTGTGATTATCATTGAAAGGCATTCTAGGTCTCTTGAAGGTTGATATGATTTTCCTTCTGTTTCTCATTCAGTAGTTGGGGCATGAATTTGGTGGCAATCTGATGCATCTTCAGATTGTCATTCAAAATACTTTGAAATGACAAATCTGAAATTCCAAACACATTAGCAACTTTGCAGACAAAGTTTATTCTATTTTCAAGGGCACATTCCTTCACATGATCCATGCTTGAATCTGTTGTGCTTGTCCTTAGCATCTGACATTTTCAACAGATGTCACACTGCTTTTGGATTTGGAAGACCAATTAAAAGTTGTGTTTTTTCTCCCACTGTCTGCTCTCTAAAATGTACATAGAGCATTTCAATTGCTCCATGGTATTTTTTCTCCAGTTTAGAGAAAAAAATTTGATGGACATATGCTTTTCTTCCAAGCCTGCTATTTTCTAGATATACCAAAATTGCAAATGGTAAAACATACACTTACATTTGAAAAGGCATTTCTGTACCATCACATGCATTGCAGCCTTGTTCTAAGCAGGAAATGACTGACCAGACTTTACTGTACTGTACACCTAGGGCTAGAATTTATGTTACCAGCAGTAGTGTCATCTTGTGGCCAGTGCTGGAATTATTTGATTGCATCATCCATTAAATTGCAATTATTTGACATTATATGTCATTTCAGGAAGTGTTCTGTGTAAATCCTAAGGTACAAAGAAGGTTACAGTTATAGAGATCTGCTGAAAATAGTCGATCTTGGTCAATTGGCCATTGGTCCAGGGAGGTATAGACTTCTCTGGTCCCCTCTTTTCTCTGAACAGGGAATAAGAATTGCTTTCTGAACACTGAGTTTTAAGTACAAAATTTTGATGTCAGATAATATCTGGGTGTGAGAAATCAGATTTTGATTGTGAGACTTTGGTCTGGTTACAGTCTGAATCCTAGGAATGGGTACTTCCAATGTGCTGTTTGTTGAAAATTTGGAATGTATTTTATGTGAATAAATTTGTAAATAAAATCTTTGCTTTTATGAAGTTCAAGACATGGTCACAGAAGCCCACCCATTTTAACCTTGCCATATCCAGTTCAATCCAATCCACATCATCACACACTGTTTCTACAGGATCAACTGTAGTATTATCTTCAGATCCATGCCTGTATCTTGCACCTGGCCACTTGTCAAGTATTTTATTTATGTTGCCCAGTCTCAATGCATGCTACATGTCTTTCTCATTCTTCCAAACTGTGCAATGTACTTTGCTAATGTTACAACACATTGTTCCATTGGCAGGCAGGCATAAACGGTCAAAACTGGAAAATATGTATAAATGGGAGGAGCAGCATAGGCCCATGTCCATCAGAAGAGTATAACCTTTGATTAATGTTTCACCTTCCAGTCTACACACAGGAATGAATAATTTTACCTGATTTTGTTACTTCTAATCACATACACATTTCATAACACACCTCAATATTTTACAGGGTAATTCATTTGCAAGCTTGAAAAAATATGCCATTTCTTCATACTCATATATACATATATATATATTTTAATGCTATTTAAAAGTATTATTATATTTAGCTACAGGGTGTTCATTTATATCTTGTGTGTGTGTGTGTGTGTGTGTGTATGTGTGTACTTGTGCAAGTGTCATTTGTGCAACAGTGGGAGGGTGAGCATGGCACATTTTGTGTGTACATTGACCATTTTAATGTACATTAAAGGGGAAGGGAGTTGCAAATTCTCATAATCTGATGAAATTTGGTTCCAGCTGATGTTGGATACTTACAGTGTATACTTAAAATTGAGAAATGATAAATTATTATAAAAACCTACTAGTGATAATTATTAAGTTCATCTCAGTGGTATATTGCACTTCAAATAAACCAAATCCACTGCTCATATTATGAAATGTAGTTCTAATGTATTTGTCCAGCTTACCTCTGATTCACAGAATAGCAAAATGGCAGTGGGTTTTCCAGTGACCAGTATCCTGTCTCACAATGTGCAGTGCAATAGCGGTCTTCTATTAATGTATCTGAATGAAAGTGTTAGTGTGGTTTGAAGATCACTCACACTAAGCATTTGCAACTAGAATTTACATACGTGCTGTCAGGTCAGTGTACAGATAGCGTCTGTCACATGCCTTTAACTGTACATTTTTTGTTTAAGTGTAAGTAATGTAGAGTTGTGGGAGTGCAAATGAAAGCAGAAATTCACTACACTACTTCTGACTGCTGTTACTGGATTTCTTGACTTTGAACATCAACAGACATTCAGAATAGACAATATTTCAGAAAGTAGATCTGCATCCATCCTCAGGTGACAATGTGAGGCCATTGGTAATGTAGGTTTACACAGACATTACTTAAGTGATCAGGCACCTCCACAACTTTATGTCTGAAGACAGACAAAATTCAGTTTCTGATATATTCTGTGTTTTGACAACATGTAATTTTGCAGCTTGAACCTAACCTTACCCTAACCATTCAAATTGCTTCAGCACTGTAGTTGCATGTAGCAAGTTTGTCTGAGATGTCAGTATGAAAATGCAGCGATGCATGATGTCAAAGCACAGATATAACTGTTAGTGTGAACAGTCTGCACCATGAAAACTTGACAACCTGTGAGTTCTCTTGTGTTGGTACTACTAGAGGTGGAGAGAGAACTAAGTTCATCAATGTTATGAAGATGATTCAAGAGTGCATTTAGCACACAGTTACCATAAAGGGAAATAAAATAAAATAAAATAAAAACCTACTATTTGTGAAATAGTAATTTCAGCCAATATAGTATGGAAATGTGGGATCTCACAGTTGTGGATATGAAGACTGTAGTCAGCTGGGGTGTGTGTACACAGTCCAGTAAGGGGGCAAGGAATATGCTGCCTGTTGCATATTCTTTTGATCTGGAGGCAGAAGCAACATTCTTATCTAAGGTTGGTAACTGCAGCAGACTGTGCAAAGTGCATCACATACTAGCAGAGGCCAGTTTTACAGTTTATAGATTGGCAGGTGGAAAATTCTCTTTTAGAAAACAGCACAAGACTATGTCATAAATAATGCTGGATGGTTCAGAGGTCATTTAATAAAACTTCATCAACTGTAAAGGACACTTAGCACTGCAATGAGATGTTAGTAATGTGGTAAATGTCATGGTATGAGATATGAGAATTTGGTGCCTTAGTTAAAGTTATGTACTGTAGTTGTGTGCAAGAACTGGGGAATAGAATGAGATGTGGGGTGTTGGTGCCTTACTTCAATTTACTTGTGTGCAAAGACTGAAGAACATAATGAGATATTCCAGTGGATAATTAGTGTACTGGTCAAGGCTTCAAACCTGGTAGGTATATCCTGAACAAAAACTAGGCACTAAGATTAGCATTTTCTGGTATGTGATGCTGTTTAAACTGGTAGATGCACACCAACATTCTGGAGAAGCCTGCTGCCTCAGCCTTATTGTAGAGGATTTAAACTACAGATGGAGTAGTACTGTACCACAGTGCATGACATTATATCCCAGAATTTGATATTTCCTGTCATGAGAATCCCAAGTTTTATGCAGACAGTGTTTGTGTTATTTTTCAGCTAACCCGCTCTGCTCAGTCATTAAATAACAGCCTTTCTTTCCAACAATTCCTAAAGCATTAACTATTTTTTTTTTTTTGTGCACACTGTATTATAACTCAGTGCTGTTGGAAACTAATTATCAGTAACATTTATTCTGAAGGTTGTTTTGCTAATGAAAGTCAGTTGTTTTGTCTGAAATATTAATTTCTTTTTGACAGTTCACTGTTTCACCAGCAGTGTAAGCAAATAGCTTAAAACAGGCTATATCTGCACCAAAATTAGAACAACAATAACAGCTGTGATAGCCAGATAAAATATCATGCTGTGTTTTATGAACTCAGTAGTGTACCCAACATCAAACTGTAATGGACATAGAAGTTTGCAATTATATACATCAAATCTTCTTTTGATTAGTGGTTAACATAAATTACATATAACATATTGTAATGAACCAGAAATTCCCGTTTAAATCCTGAATATCAGAACATAGCCACTTTTATACAGTACAGGTTCTACAAGTATACAACACATACGTATTGCCATGTAACTATGTATTGCATTTGTAAGTTAAAGTTATTAAGTTTATTAATGCAGGACACAGAAGAGAAGTGAGATACTAAACAAATGGTCTGAAACAATCTAGGGTTGTATAAGTACAACACTCTGCATGAGATATTGCCACTTCTCCCATCTCATGAAGCCCATGAAGTAATTTCTTTATGCACTCAGAACATGCTGTATATAAGTCAGGTTAGGGTAATTATAAGAGACAACTAGTAGCTGTATGAAACTACAAAATTCAGTGACAGGTCAGCAAGTTAGGTAAGTAGGTTCCTTATAAAAATATCTTCTGTGATTTTGCTAAACTTTTCGGACTTCAAAAGGCAGAGATTTATCCATTTAGGCTTAATGCTTCTTTTGCATAATTATAAATTTTGAGCTGTAAATATTGTATAGTGGGAGAGGTCAACATCTCTTCTTTTTTTTTTCCAGTGTCATAATATAAGTTCATGTTTTTTAATAAAAGTAATGCTTATGTAATTAATAACTGATATGCTGTGAACATATGGGTTTGATTCAAACTGCTGAGATATGCTGAATCATTTTGTATGGACATATATCTTTACTAAAATTAGAAAAACTTTTAAAACGCACACAAAACCATTAACTTATCAGTTACCAATAATCTTAATTGTAAATTGTGCATTGTACAATATTTCACTTTCCTAGATGTAAATTTTCTGCAACTGTTCCTAGTTTGAGGTTAGTGCATGTTTGAAATCTGATATTCATTTTCAATGAACTTCTTGATGCTACACTTTACAGTTAGAATGCAGTGAATTTTTTCCAATGATATTACCTGTAAGTGATAAGTGCTCAATTCTAATAGGATTGTCCTTCATCGTGACAGTGTAGAATACGAAAACTGGTCATTTGTATGTATACCATTCACTAAACTAATTATCTTATATCATTTAACTTCAACAAATCCTTGAAATTAATTCTAAAATGATTTTGAGACTTGGCATGAACTAAGAGTTGTGTGACAGAAACCGTAAAATGACATAATGTGTGGAATTACCATTACAGTAGTGTCACATGGAGCATTCGTTTCAATAGCAAAACCAGTGTCTCACAGGTAGCTTTATTTTGGATAGATTAGTTAGAATTGTAGCTACCCACCATAATTATTTCCTGTAGTGGTTGTTTCTGTACATTTGGAACAAGCCTGTAACCTCTCTAAATTCATTTCTGCTTAGATAAGACAGGTAAATATGAGTTAAATTAAATTATAACATTAAAAAAACAGGGGTAAGCAGATGCATAATTTTATGTTTTGGATCTTACAAGTTTCAGCTAGTAAGACATATTTCTTCTGAGGATTGAATCAGGTTAAATGAAACAAATTTAAAAAGTTTTATGAACTTACAGCCTCTGTAGTCCATTCCTATTAAATGATCTTAACTTACAGGCAATGAACACAATGCTGTTAAGTTTTCCCATGAATATGTGCAGTCACAGTGTAAGTTCTTAACATGATAGTGTGGATTAAGTTGGGGCATGATAAATAATGCAACTGAGGTGTATGTCACAACCCATTTCTAAATAACTAATTCCATTGTGCAGGACCTTCCTTGGAAGGATGTTAGTTACTCAGATGGTCAACAGATCCCTTTCCATTTTGAAACCTGAAAGTTAATCAGCATGAACCGTATCTCAAGCCAGTTGAATTCAGTGTGCATGTCATATACTATGTTCTAAGAACCGTTTTAATATTATCCTTCTCTCTCCCAAGTGGATACTTACTTTGAGTTCTCTGACCGAACATGTTTATGAATTACACTTGTGACACATGTCCTGCTCATCTGATTATCCTTGATTTAAAATCATTACAAAAATACTGTACCAGGGAACATCTTCTATATAAATGCTTGTATTATACTCCCATAGATCACTAATAAAGAGGTTTTACCACCAAAATGTTGCGTAAGTTTCTGGTTTTCTGCATTCTCTGTGCATGGTAACATTTATTGACCAAGTCATTGTATTCACTTCATCATAGATCACAATGCATATTTTGGAAGAGATGGGGACAGGAACCAAAACACTAAACTTGCTGCAGAGAACCTGTTGTGCAAGAGGTTATTAACCTGCTCCATCTCATAGCACCAAGACACTGCCACACCATGCCACCAGTGGCATTACATACACTCCACAATAAATGCCTGGTCTTTGTCTAAGGCATCTTTGAGTTTTATCTCCTCATACAGTTTTGGTTACCTTCTGCTTTCTCTTCATTTTGCTAAATACTGGAGAGAACAATGGAGTTCATTAAAATTACAGATATGATTGGATACACTTTAGCAGATTAATCTAGCCATATCCAGTGTGTTTTATTAGGTGTATTCCATTGATCTCCTTTTCACATATGGTAAAGACAAAAAAGCTGAAATTCTTTAATGGTTTTTTTTCTTTGTTGGAAGCACAAATGTAAACCAACCTTAAAAGAAATCAGAATTTTCATCCTTCTGCGGTGTGCCACTTCGAATCTTTGTCACCCTGGTACATTTGAATATGGTTCATTATCCATAATTTGAGTTCCATTGACAGGATTATGGAATTGGTGGCCATAAATCAAAACAAATCATATGATTTTCTTACACTTGTGTGAATACTTTAAATCATTCTCATCAGTATGACTGTCATTAGAAGTAATATTTAGAGCACTGGGCAGCTGGTGACTGGGTTCATTGAGCACATATTGTCACCAACAAGGTAGCGATATTATAACTTTCATGTATTCATACATACATATTCTGTAGGTTCATTGGTGAATGCAACCATGGATAGCATTCATTACACTTAAAATTCAGATGTTGTGTGTCCTGAAGACGCTACCCAGATCAGTAATACAGACAGCATCATTAATGTTACACTGTAAGAAGCAAGAAGTCTTTTCAAACACTTCTCTTGGCACAATGGTCACTCAAATATCTGAACTTTGCATGGCAGGATATTTCAAGAAAAGACATGTGATCAGTATTTTTAACAACACAAATAAAATCCATTCAAATGAGCCACAACTGTATTTGGGCCAGTGAAAGTAGAAAATGCAGATTTTCCTCCATCCATCTAGCAACTATATCTCCCCTCTGTGCATTCCTCCCACTGCAGCGAGTTATAAATTCAGTTACACCCTGTCCTTTTGCCTGTTATTGGTATTGACAGAGCAAGGGTGTCACAATGCAGGCAGCATGTGGGAGTACAAATGGGTGGTGTGACCTAAGGAGTTGGGGTAGAGGGAAGTGTGCAGTTTGCATAGCGTGGAGTAGTGGGAGGAGAGGCATTCAGTGTAGGCAGTATGGACAGCAGAGTGGGAGACGTTCAGTGTTAGTTAGCATGAGGGAGCAGAGCAGAATGTAGGTAGTATGAGGGAGCAGATGGAGTGTAGTTTAGGTAGCATGAGGGAGCAGATGGAGTGTAGTGTAGGTAGCATGAGGGAGCAGATGGAGGTGTAGTGTAGGTAGCATGAGGGAGCAGACAAGGAGGTGTAGTATACGTAGCATGAGGGAGCAGATGGGGAGGTGTGCTGTGTAGGTAGCATGAGGGAGCAGATGGGAAGGTGTGCTGTGTAGGTAGCATGAGGGAGCAGATGGGAAGGTGTGCTTTGTAGGTAGCATGAGGGAACAGAAGGGGAGTTGTAGTGTAGGTAGCTTGCGGGAGCAGATGGAGGTGTAGTGTAGGCAGAATGGGGAGCAGGAGGAGAGATACAGTGTGACAGCATGAGGGAGCTTTGCAGTGTAAACACTGAGAAGAGCAGGATGATGTTTATGCAGTGCAAGCAGCATACAGGAACAGGAAGAAAGGTGTAGTGTGCTTAGTGTGGGATAGCACATGAGGAGGTGTGCAGTGTGCATAACATGAGAAAGCATCCCCATCTCATTTGTTTCCATTTGATTAAAGAAAGCAGTGTTAATGAGTTACAAGGGGGATAGCAAAAGTTTAAAGAAATTAACCAGTTTTCACATCTATTTTCCTTTTTTTAAGATATGACGATTTCATAGCAGTATTTATCAACATTATGTTTGTGTGGGATGTAATGTGATGTAATGTCATGTAATTTGGTAGACAAGTTAATTTAATAGGTTAAGTTTTTCCTGTATATGCCAGGGCAACGTATCAGGATGGATGTATAGCTCTACTCAATCTTAAACTCAGCACTAGAGATTGGTGAGTACGGACATTTTGAATGGACCTGCCACCTCAATTTTAACTAGCCTTCAACTATCACAAAGATAGAGGCAGTAGATTCTCCAAAACCTTGGTATGTATTTATGAAACTGAACACTACTGTACCTGAGAAGAAAATACTGCTGAAACACTTGCTGATCTAAAGTATTATTCTGTTGCCCTAAACATGTCTGATGTTTCACGCTATATGAATTGTGTACACAAGAACTGGCACAGTTTAAGATTTGTTTTCAATTTTGCCAAGTCAGCTGAAACTTTAGTGATCAAGGAGTGATCCTGTTTAAAATTTAATGCTTGTGAACTGCACCTTCCCATTTTATGCCACATAATGCACATGAACCTTGCTTTGGAATCAGTTTGTACTCACTGTATGCATTGTCAGTTAGATGAAACCTGCCCTGGAATCTCTTCATATGTTCAGCTCCTTGCAAATTTCATGCATAAACTACCATAAAAATTGTAAAATAAATGAATGCATTTTTAAGAAAACAGATATGGAAAGAATCAAGATATCAATGATCACACCTTTAACTACAGTCCCTTACAGAACTTCGGGTCTAAAAGAACTTAAACTATCTACCTAACTAACTCCATGGAACAGAGTCCTTCCTGAGAAGCTAGCACATCCTCAGCTAGTCAAGAAATTCCCTGCATTTCATGAAACAATGAAATTCATTACCACATTCACAAAAGTCTGCCACCTCTCCCTATCCTGAGCCAGCTTGATCCAGTCCATACCCCCACATCCCACTTCTTGAAGATCCATTGTGATATTGCCCTCCTATTTACAACTAGTTATTCCAAGTGGTCTCTTTCTCTCAGTTTCCCCCTAAGCCCTGTATGCACCTTTCTTCTCCTCCAGATGTGACGCTACCTGCCCCGCCCATCCCAATGTGACGCTACCTGCCCCACCCATCCCAATGTGACGCTACCTGCCCCGCCCATCCCAATGTGACGCTACCTGCCCC
>Ga0136643_10009419_pt1 | contig 14366 bp, 4 predicted proteins | sample TergutLab28metaG_FD_96883 | JGI IMG/M metagenome (GOLD analysis project Ga0136643, IMG submission 96883) | Labiotermes labralis P1 segment gut microbial communities from Petit-Saut dam, French Guiana - Lab288 P1 (version 3) (version 3) | ecosystem: Host-associated > Arthropoda: Insects >... | reverse complement strand
GTTTCGGTCCTAAGACCATCATCAGGGAGCTGTATTTCTTTGCCTTGCTAAAGTCACATTAAAAGCCACATTAAAACCAGTCATAAATTAACTTCGTTGTACTAGTAGGGTATTGTGGCAGCAAGCCATGTTGTGTAATGTTATGTTGCGAAGAGTGCCCTGCTATGGATGTGCATTCTGTGCTTCGCTACGTAGCGAATATGGTATAATAATTGAGTGACTCGACAACATGCACATTGTAACAATGAAAATACATGAGATGTAATTCTATAGACGCCAAAAATATATAAAGAATAGATTAATGTTACACATCAAGCCAGTTTATAAAAATTATGTCTTATTTCGTTATTTGTTACATTTTGAGGAAAATATATGTTCTTAAACTTTGCACACACACGGAACATTGTTACTGTCAACACCTGAGAAAGAGAGTTAACTGCCAAAAAGTCCTTGCATATCACTCAATATAACTGTTCACGTATTATGTGTCTAACTATAAACTTTTTTGAGCAATGTTTACATAAAATTTTTAAGGTAGATTGAAGAGGGTTTGAAAGAAGCATTACAACAGCACGGAAAAAAGTAGGTGAAAACAAATACAGGAAATGACGACGGGAAGAAATTTATTGAAGAAAAAGGGCTAGAAATGGAGTGAGACGTAAAGCTACGAAATATATTGTTTCCTACTAGAGAAACGTTTTGACATTTGCCCGGGAGTTTGCGGAATATATTTTATATTGGAAGTGAAGATGTTTCAGTTAAATTTAAAATTTACGTTATACGAACAACCTAAAACATAATGGCTGATATGGCCTGTTCAGAAGCTACAAGTACTTCAATAGACCTATGATTTAAGTATAACACTCGCAAAAATTTAAATGATGCATAATAATTTATTATCACTATGGAAAAATGAGGGATGTTCATTCTCCCAAATTCGTGCGTTTCATAATTAACTTTCACTAAAAACACTTCATATTATAGCAAAAAATTAAGGCTATACCACAATCTGTGTCGAGGTTAAGAATACTCGGCGCTACAATTCCACTTTACGGCATGGTATTTAGCTAATTACAGAGATAACGTAGTGTGACTTGTGTATTGTAGTCTACATCAAAACGCATTACACTGTGAGCAGATACGGCGTACAAAATTCCACACGGTCGGTGAATCAATACAGACCGACTAAGCACATTAAAGTTGCAACTCAAAGCTAGATTTTATTTGCCTCGTAAATATTTCTGCCCGTGTCCTTAGCACGCAGATCGTCATGAAATAATATCAGGGAACAGCCGATCTTTGAAATTTTTAGGTATACATAGGCGTATTACAGAATAAAAGTTAAAACTGAAGCTTAGTCTCTATATCAGAGTGTTGTAAACTAAAGTGTTAGAGACAAAATAATGCTTAAGAGTTGATAACGTTCCCAGTACAGTATGGGTGCACTAGAACATGGACTTATTTCGAAAAATTGAGAATTCTATAGCCCATAGTTTTACTTGTGTCGGGATTCTTATCCTATAAACTATTTCGAGAAGACGTAACAAATCATTTCGGTCAAACATTTATGTTAACACGGAGGCGTCCTTTCACTTGGTTGATTTTATATATGGGCCTCTATCTACATGTATGGGTCTGTCTTGTAGAAGTGCTGTAGGACCTGTAAGGTTCCGTCAAATGTAGAATTCAGTTCAGTATAGGTTCAATAATTGCAGGTAGTAGTCATAGAACTGGAAACTTGCAAAACCTTAAAAAAAAGGGGTAACGTTTGCATAAGCATCACGACTATGTGACCTTAATTGGAAGCTGTAAATCTGTGATCGCCGATGGAATAAGCTGTCCATGATAATAGCCACCTGGACGAAACATGTCGCAATCTAATAGAATGTAGTTGTGGTTTGCAGCTTTATTGTGTTTTCTTGTCTGTACTGATTCATTTGTCAGTGCGTGCACAGATATGCAACGTTTTAAGATCTTCTTGATAGGCTGTTAGTGTATAGCATCTACACCTACCAGGTAATCTTGATGATTTCAGGCAAAAGAAAGCCAAGGATCAGTCACGTTAGAAATATTTGGAAGATTGGAGATAATATTCGCTACATATTCATAATAAATATAGTTATTATATACTACTATCTGTTTATTTCCTTTCAGATGATTTCGATGACCCGAAATTTTAAAGGGCCCACATAAAATTCCACAGTTTCAAATCACAATGGAAGCATAAAGTCAAGAAGAGAAGGGGAAGAAGGGGGAGTGGTTTCAGTACTATCAGCTGGTACATGCATTTCCCGAACCAAAAAAAAAAAGAAACCTTTTCTATTGTGTACTCAACTTTTTCCAGACGAGGATTGAAAAGATAAAAAGAAAGAAATGAAAAATAAGTAAAAAGCAACCAATCCATCATGTGGACACTGGACATCTCATAGTGCAAGACGAGGTTTCCGATTGGCTACAGAAATCCACCCACCATTATATCACGTGACGGAGAGAGAGCGAGAGAGAGTTCCCCTTGCTGTATCACAATCACGGGACCATTCTTTTCTCTCTCGCACGGGCTAGAACTTGCTGTCAATGGTCTAATACATACCGATCGCCCAGACAGAGAGAACAGCTGCCCGCTGCACGATGTTATTACAGTTCTGTGGACTTCAATAGCGTTGTAAAGTGACGTAAGTGATTAGTTCGAAACAAGCAGTTTGACTTATGTGACTACCGTTTAAGTGTGCATGTACAGCTTTGAAGTGAATTACCTTGGCAAGTTTAATGTAACAGCTTATCTATTTAAAGTGTAAGAAGTGCAGTGACAACGAAGTGAGACACGTTCACGTGCGGAACATGCAAGAAACAGCCTTGTTCGAAGACAGGCACCAAACCAGCTAATATTTCCAAAGAATTTCCAAAATTTGAGCTCTCGCTGGTGTGCGTTATTGAGTGCGAAAATTTGGCTTTTTCGAAAATCACGTGTGTCAAGAATTGTCTCATCATAAACAGATACAGTTGATAAACTACTTTCTTGCAACACTGATATCACAAACAGAGGTTTATTTTCAAATAAGGGTTATTGGTTACAACATACGGAATTATTAGGCTACTCACTCGTCACAGACTCTAGACCGAGCACTCAAAACAAATATTGATTCCTTTAATTAAGCCAACGGCGCGTGCTAACAGACAGACAAGCGTTAGCATGCAATGGGACTTCGAAAACAGCGCCAAGCGTGGAATGAATTATTCATAATTATCACCACATGCGTTTCATTGTAACACAGCAAATATTTGCCTAATAAGGTTACCGAAGTCCGTATAACAAATTAAGAGACACTTCCTGCAACATACGCAATTTCACGTGAAATAAATGCGTTAAAAATACTATTGCGTAATAAGTGTTTCGGTGAATAATGATATAAAGAAGAAATATTTACAAATTTCGGCACATTAATTGATAGAAGAAGGACGCTGGGACTCGAAAAGAGATAGTTTGGTTATAATGGATTTTATATTAGTTAAGTGATGAAAATCTGGACTTCTGTAGGCACAACAAAAGCACAGACACTTGCTACATTTCTATGTATCAAACAACTAATTTAAAAGTTATCTGTCGCAAAAATGATGATGATGAACATTGGTATGTACGGAATGTGTAACACAACTGACACCTTCAGTAGCTACCACCAAGTCGGACCAACAAATAATCACCACAATCACCACAACAATCACCAACTGCATCATCATGGAACTTCGGTTATTCATCATTACTCGTCTTCATCTGAGATGGGTCCATCCTACTCTTCAGCAACGTCTACAACACCGCCAGGTCATCACTTTCCCCACCATCCGACGTCCTATTACACTACCCAGTTATCAGTAGACACGTACAATCCGTCACCGAACACAAGCAGTCAAGGAATACACAGCAATGAAAACTGCAACCACGAACAAAGTACACCTCCCCCTACAGCAACACAACCCAGCGACAACATCGGCCCAACATCCGATTCTTATTACAATACCAACGCCGGGGCGATGCACCATGTACAAGACACTTCACAAAGACCAGCACAACAACATGAAGACAATGTAATTATCACTTCTGACAACGGACTCAGTTACACAAACCTGGACTATGGTACTCCAAACACCCAGAATACTTATCACCATCCACACCATCATAACGCAATGACACCTCCATCTCATCTGGCTGACCATCATCAAGCTCTCTATCCTCCAACAACAATCAACTACCTCACCAAAAATCAACATCATCATGAAGAAATGGTTCATCAAGGGGGACATCAGCAGGAAGAAGTTCCATCACACCACGTCACTCATCATCACCAGCACCAGCAGGAGGGTTACAATGTCAGTGGAAGTCATTATATGCATCACTCTGCTACATCTCCTGACACCGGCGAAGCAACGCAGTACTCTCCAGTTCTGGTCCAGCATCATCAAAGTCCACCTCCAATATCTGCAGACTACCACGCAATTCACCATCGCCACTACAAAGAGGAGCCTTGCCACCAGTTGCTATCGGAGATGCACCAACACCAAATGCATCCTGCTAGCACGACTGTTGGCGCGGGAAATGGTACTGTAATGATGGCAACACCTGGAAGCACAGGGAATTTCCATCATCACCCACTACATCATCATCATCATCATCACCATCATATACACCACCAGAACCCAGGACACCACCATCACCACCACCATCTGGCACAACAGCAGCAACAGCAATCCACTTCGGCAGTGCCTACATACAAGTGGATGCAAGTTAAAAGGAACGTCCCGAAACCGGCAGGTAGGTGTTAATTTAAAGTTGATTACTTAGATAATAAATATTGACGATGGTTGATTTCTCATGTCTATTAAATTTTGTCTTACCTTATATTGAAATTACATGTTTATTTACAAATTTATATCGAAACAAATTTACTGCTTATATTTACCTATCACAGAGTTTATAACTCAGCTATGCAGAAATATTTCTTAAAAACTGGAGAAAGGATTTAAAGGGTCTTAAGTTTGTTACGCCTTGACCTACTCAGGCAAATTCAATTTCAAAACAATTCTTGCTTATTATTTCCCTTTTATAAAGTCTCGTTAAGCATTGGTTCTCTAACGTAATTGTGACAATTCTTATTTATTACGTTCAAAATTCCTTATTTTGAAATTATATTCCTAATTTGAAAACTTGATTAATAATCTCTGCTATAGATAGTTCAAAGCCGAAAGATAGGCTTGAACGTAAACTATCCGACACTGGGTTTACATTACCTCGATTTGCCATTTAGGGCCTAATGACTACGAGCAAAATACTTTCTTCAGGAGATGACACAACAGGCGGTCAAAAAAACTGCCGTCCCCCAATGAGAGCGGAAGGTTCATTTCTTCCTTCACGAGAGTAGGCTACTGGGCCCTGTTCTGAACCAAGTAAACTCACTTTATATCCTCATGTATTGTTCCTTCAGTATCGATTTTAATACTATCGTCCACTTCTGCTTAGATCTCATAAGACAGCTTGTCTTTGATGTTTCCAGCTTAAAATTTTGTATGCAGTTCTCGCCATTTTAATACATTTTTTCGTTCCGCCCATTTCATCCACCGATAAACCTACTTGCGATTTTATTGAATATGGGGAAATTTATTGAAAAGCTGAGCAAGTATTGACCCCTCAAGGACTTTCTTCACGCTTTTGGTTAGCTACTGCTGGAAATGTTTCTACAATTCTGGCAGATTTATCACAACACCATTCAGTTGCAGACCGTCTTGGAATACGATTAATCTTAATCTGAAGTACTTTATGTTGACCATGTCAAAGAACGAAGCACACTTGACAATATTCTACCCTGTTACTCGAAAATGTTCTAAACTAAATTTTGGGACATTCATGAGAAAAACAATACTTTGACTTTAAAGGCTATCTAATTACATAGGTGTAGTAAAAAGGTAAATTTGTAATTGACCTTAATTTATGATTCATTAAGATTGCTATTTGAGACATATTAAATAACACTTTCTGCATGAATTTGAAATGTTGCTGATGGATATGAAACTCCTGTATAAATTAGTAGAATGTTAAAACAGTTGCTTGGCAATCATATACAATATTAATCAGCAGTACAGCTTTAACTGGAAATTTTCTGGTTGAAACCAACATAACATCTTGTGCAAGATCGTCATATTTTTCACAAGTACATGAAAATACGGCTTCATATAATTATTGTGCAAAATGGAAGAGCCAAGTTCAATATGAGGTACAGAAGGAACAACACAAATTATGAAGCCGATAACTGTTCTGTTTTATTTGTGATCTTATCACTTCATCTTTCTAAGTTTCAATAGCTACTTATGACAGGTATTTTACTAAAAACGAACAAATTGCAATTAATATTAGCTGCTGTGACATTTTAATAAGAGGGAGTGTGTAATTGCATCTCATAAAGAAAGACTCGAGAATTAAAACTCCATTAAAAGCAATAATTGCCTATTAGACTATATTTCAAACCTTTATTTCATAATGTTACAAATCTGAGGGCCAGAGCCGGAAATTTCCATTATGCGTGTTGATGCAGACGAATATTACTGTGTGTGCCTCGATTCAAGTCATGAACTCCCGTATGGGCATGAGCCCCTTCTAACGAGAAGGGTGTTTTAAACTGAACCGAGCAGTCCTTGCCTACACGTACGTGCACGAGCAGCTGTGGTTGTAGGCCCATTTTCACGGTGTAGAGCTACACATCACGCGATGATACGAATTCGCGGGGGTGTTTCGTGTGGTCGATGTGTGGCCGTGGCTAAATCAATTCCAAGATACGGTATTAACTTCATATTGCCTTATAAGCATTTGTGAAGGTAGCAAAGAATTTCAGGAGCACAAAGCAGTAGACTTAATATTCTACGGTAAACAAATATAAAGTGGAAAAAGGATATTTCATATGGCCGACAAAGTAAATTTCTATACAATATATATTATTTTGGCTCAACTATTACAAACATATTCACACAAACGTTAGATTAAGATAATATATATAATTTCACTATGTGGAAAGCAAATCCCAAAATGGGTGTAAATTTCACTGGATAATAGAATGTAATGATAGCCTCTTTATATGTATTTGAAGGTAAAATAAAAAAAAAAAATATTTAACTCTAACTGGTCATTCTTCATTTTGAAGTCGGGAATAAACTAATATTAACTTGTCACGAAAAGTATAGGGATCTGATATACTTAATGAAATGTCAAAGCACAAAAATAATCATGAAATTATATTCTATTCGATTTCACTATTATGATAGTAATTACATATATTAACAATTCAGGCATTTATATAGAGGATTTCTTATATATTGAAGTAAACTTGTTCTGCTATATTGTACAATGAGACGGCTTAATTTTAGAGAAAACAGAAACTAACCACAATTTATTTGTTCATAAAAACTAACTATTGCGAAAACGAGTAGATATATTTACACAAACTTGGAAAAAGCAATCAAGCTAATGAGGTTAAAATTTCCGTCTCAAGAGATAATTTATCTTCTTAACTTACCCTAAAAAAGAGAATTAATTATTGCTTTATGTGCGGTAGCTAACTGTGTTATTCAGACAGGCTAAATTAATAACTTTCGATATGAATATGTTCACATTAGAGGCCACTTGTGTCATACTTCTTGCTAATTCTTTGTTAAAATTGGACGAATTTAACGCACGTGACGGCGGTCGCACACTCGGTTCGTATGTCAATCTGCATGTACTAATACCATGTAAGTTATGGTGCAGTATAGAAGTTTATCTACATTGTTCAAAGACGAAGTGGTTTTGGTACTTGTTAGCTCAAAATAATTCATGATTTAGGCCTAAACCGTATGCAACTGATATAAAATTACAATATTTTTCTTAATCATCTCATTGTATGAAAATTAATAAGTCTAGCAGCATCGTCAAGATCTGCATGTTACACGTGATCGGTATCCATCACGGAAAATTTGTTACAACACAAACTCAAAATTAAAACTTCTGTGTCACTGCATCGTACGGTTAGGTTCTTAACGCTATATCTCTATCTGCAATATACAAATAACGTCACGCCCAAGTATGTGTTTGTGTGTGTGTGTGTGTGTGTGTGTGTGTGTGTAAAGCAGCATTTAGTGCCTTTTGAAATGTTCGTCCCGGAAGATACCTGTAATGGTAAAGTTGTTTCTGTCATCGCCATGAATGCATATAGGGGAGTGGAAGCAGAGCTCCACTCACTCTTAATCTTGGCACTAGATGAGTTAAGTGGTGTTCTTCACGACCCTATGGCTTTATTCCTAACGAAATAAACGGTTACCAATAAATCTGAGGTTGAATTAACTTGCCTAAGTTAATAGGTTATTATTTTCCCACACAACTTCAACGCCCAAAATTTGGTGAGGTGTGGGTAAACCTGTATAGAATGTTCTTGCTGGTAAAAAGTTAACGAAAATAAAGATGAACCAATAGTTTGGACTACACTGACGTTTCTCAAAAGCTGTAAATCTGTAAGTTACCTCATAAAACTTATGTATTAAATTACGTATTAGAACTTCGCTTCGTTTCACTACTAAGACTTAAACACTTGAAGAATTGAATACTTATTCTTTATTATTTTCGTCTCACAGTATTCTATACTGTCCAACTTGAGTTTACATTAGTTGTAACTAATATTTAAAAACTTGGGGCTGAGAAGGCTTAGGCCTAAAAAAGGTAATTTTATTACTTTAATACAAATTTTGATTCGATATTCTTCATACTCGTAATTAAAAATTAAAGCATAATAACAAATTATCTTTAAGCAACAAATAAAATAATTTATACGTCTATTGTTCTGAAAGTTTGGTTGAAATTACGGGTCTAATTTCTTTGAGATATTCAACTTCGACAGCTAAGTGTCTTATTTTTCATGTAGGGTAATCTCTTCCTTGGTGTTTTTTCTTTTAATGTACAATCACGTAATTGTTACACACTAGTTCCTCTAAGCAATGCTTATTGAATTCTATCGGCCTATAATATTTGTTTAGCCAGTGTTATAGCAAGATATCATTTATAATTGGCCAATTATATAATTTACACACGTGCTGCAACAAGTTTAGCATATAAATTTCATGACGTGCAGCACCACCCGTCTTGGGAATAAAGTGACCGGGCGTGGCATTGACCACCCACCCCGGTCTAAAGACGAAGTTTAAATTGTAGAGCTATACCTCTACTCCCCCTTTGGGACTTTCAAGACCTGTTCTAGGGTGAAACCTACCTTTTTGACCTTGCAACACTTTCCACAATATTAGGCCCAATATATGTGTCGTACATATGCTTGTTTATTTGCAGTTTATGTAACGACGCTGGGGATAATATAAATTATGCACCGTTAAATGGTTGCATGATAAGGTAAAATGAATTGGAAATGATACAGAAGAAAGCGGGGAACGCCTACTTTAAAGTACTAAATCGTCTGGAGGAAATAAAGAACCTTAAAGGAGTTGTCGTAAATATAGTCGGTGTGAAGACACAATTTCATGTCGGACACTCCCGAATGCACTTAAAAGGCGTTATAACTTGATACAACTTTCTCGCAAATACTATATTTCAAACTTAATGAACGGAACTTGCTTAAATTAATAATACCAATTATAAATACAGCATACCAGTTCAGTATACAGTGCAAGCTTTTTACCTTAAAAAGTGCTGTGAGCTTACAGAAGGTTTACATTATATAAAAAAAGCACTAGCGTGAGATGGATATTAAAAGAAAAAATGATAAGTGTACTGCATAAAGCACAGCTAATGAAAAATAGATTATCTTTATTAAAAATATAACATTGTAAATACTTGTAATGAATACCTTATTGTATTTTATATTAAAGGTATAGAAAAAGTTTTCAACATAAGATGGATCATATATCTTAGTAATTTTGTCCTTAATGTACAATAAAATTTTCAGAATAAGTCACAAGAAAATTTGAAGCATTAATATACAGTTTTGTACGTGCAAAGAAGGCCTAGGAAAGTACTTGAAATAGGATTTAAACATGTAAATAACATAAATAATTACATAAACTAGGAAAGAACAAATTTTCAGTTCAAAACTTCACACATAAGTGTACTGTAACACGAACAGCCATTCCATGACTGTTGCCAGACACAGAAATTCTACTGTTCAATAAGCGTAGATAAAAAGAGGACGTGTTTGTCATAGTTTGTGTATGTTGCTTCTGCACTGAGTTCAAAATTAATGTGTCAGGTGTAAAGGAAATATTTATACAATTAGATACAGTTACAAAAAAGAGCCACTTCGGAAGAGCAGCTCCAAGCTGGAATGAGTAATAAAATTTGTAGGCCACGTACGAGATAGAAAAAACATTTAGAATAATGTCTTGCGGAACATAATCCAGTGTCGATTACATGTATACACGGTAATGAGGATTTGTGATCCACAAAATGCGGGAATGTCATTTAACACCTGCCAGAGCAAAGGTTTTTAAAGAAATTCAGTGCCGCATGCATTAGAGAGACGAACAGCAGATAGAGGCGCATATTTATCAATTTCTCAACACATTCACGATTTCTAATAATGACAACAGAACAAAGACACGGTTACTAGCTTATTCACACACAAACCTATAGAATTGCCATAAATTCGTGCATATCCAAAGTACGTCATTCACTAAATAGTAGACTTCCATATACTTGAAAACAATAAGCTAAAACAAGTTAGAATGAGCCTCGGCGGCAGGAAAACTAAAATGAGTTTGAAGACAGAGGCACCCACGATATTACTGGAGAACAAAATTACGATATGTTCACTAAGACACTAACTTATTTCAATTTTTGTATTTCTTTCACGCAACTGACAATTAAAATGCAAAACTTAATTCAGTTTTCACAACATGAAAGGTTCCGTATTGACAGCGGTAAGAGTGTGACAGATTAAGAGGCGGTGGAAAATAAAATATGTTTAATGGAGGGGTAATAGTTATTTAATCTTGTATAAATTGTTGCTCCACCCCACAGATATACTAGTGGCATGTAACTCTTGGCAGCCCTAGGCTGTAGTGTCACAATGTGGCTTTAAGAAATCGTGTACTGGGATTATGCATATGTCAAGCTTCGTTTTCAAAAGACTCAGTGAGTGATTGAACAACTCTTTCAATCCAATGAGCCAATTTTCAAACAGTGGGGAGAGTGGCAATAAAATCCTGCCACTATTAAACTCTGCACTTGGTCTCCTAAGGACTCTATACTTGCATGTTTACCGGACCATTAACCGTGATTTATTCAGTACGTGTACTACCTTTGCTGAAAATATCATACTAATGTGACAACAGCGCTAAAGTTTATAGTCTATGTACTGTTATTACATAATACCAGTCAAAGAAGACAAATTAATCAAGAACAAATAGGTTTAACAGAAAATATTACAGTAGGCTTTTACTTATACTGCGTAAAATGGACCAGTTATTCGAGAGAGTTTTCACTGCAGGGAAAATAAGGAAATAAAAAGTGCAGTGAAGAGTGAAAAATCACCCATGGGATTTAACAAGAACAACGTTAAATTATTATGTTATAGATGTACCGTATAATAATAAACTCAAGTGTCTGTTAATAATGATTGATATTAATTTATAAAATAAGTTCAAGTTATTGAAGTTAGTTACGTTTATAACCTGATTAAGCCGGAGAATCGGTTACGAGAGCTTGACTTAAGGAAGAGTACTTTATATGTGAAGAAATTTGAGATAAGTCTAACAGCAATAGTAATATTTTAATTATTGAAAGTAGTGGATTATTTAATAAACTGGATTATCTGTTGCTCTTATACAATTGGTAGCACTGATTACCAAACTGTAGTCTATAAAACGCTTTATCTCCTCGCTTAAGATAGTGGCTTTGACAGTGATGAATATTACCGGGCTTGTTATAAGAAGAACCGGAATTAAAGTAGCGACCTGTTGATCATTCAATTTTATTATCAGCACAAATATCGCGCAGTGATAAGCGAATTTTGTAAGTACGATACTAAATCGGCCTAAACGTGCTGCATTCTAATTTCTCTTTACGCCTGTCTGTCTGTCTGCTTGTCTACCTGCGTGTCTGTGCAGTTATTCCACTTATTAGTACAAACTGCTTTAAATATTTGAAAAACGGAATTTTCTGTATAACATTTAAAATTTCGACAGCTGTCTCGAAAAAACTGCACATACGTTAGGAGCTCAGTTCTTTTGATGGTGCTTATGAAAATCTTTATTTATTGTCATATCATGTAAGAGTCACAGATACATTCTGTGGGCAAAGTGCTGCATTATGAACAATGGAAGTGGCAGCACTTTTGTTCACCACCACAGTCTGTTTACTTGAAAATATCTGCCTAAAATGAGCGATAAGAACAGAATATGTGCGCTACCAGGCCCGTGATTCTGAAGACACAATACGTAAAAATCAACCTGGAAAATTAATTTAAGGGGGCATAAATTGTCAACACATGAAATACATATGACTTCTTAAGAAACTGGTAGATTTCATAAATTCAGTTAAATACCCGTTCTCTGGAAGTAAATTTAAACAATTAATGAGGTACTGAAGTCTTGAGAGTTTTGTGGGTAAGCATGCGAGGAAGTAGCTTATTTACTGGTTAAAAAGTAACAGTCTTAAACTGAAAGAAAAAATTAAAAACTCTGAAAACAATGAATAAAATAATTCTAAGAATATGGACAGTGAAGAAACTACATAGTTAATTTTGTATAACACTGCAAATGTACCGCCTTGAAATCTGAGACTTAATATAAACCATCTGATTAAAAACTTCGGATTCTCTTTGCGTCCAAACATACAGAACACAAACGCGGCCAATATCTTCATCAAGCACAGTAGAGTAAAATATATGCATCCCCTATGTCTATTCATCTCTTCCCGTGCTCCATTTTAAGGACCACCCTCTTTAAAATTATATTTGATGCAAGCAGCCAGTGAATGCAGAATCCATTCATGTTTGTTACAGAAGTGAACCAACCAAATGGATGCTAACCAAGGGGTTGGTCATTCACAAAAAAGTCTTTATACGCACAGTCAACCCATCACAATGCGGCGTGGGTTTTGAAGTATAGAGAAGAATTTTGGTGATGGCGTCTTATTCAGGAGACTCGGCTTTAGAAAGTCACCCCAGTACGCCGCCAGATTTTTTTTTCTGCTATTCGTTGACTGTGATTTCATGCTTAGCATTCAGAGTTGCACACTTGGTATGAAAGGTATTCGTACACTGTTAATGTTCTTGGAAAGACGATAACAAGTCAGCTGGCCAAGATATTCCTCCCTCCCATCACTTTTTTAAGTCCTAAATGTTGTTTATTGCCACTTTAATATTTTCTGAAACACATCAGTCCATATCACACAGACACTCCTCATTATCTAAGAATTCATTTTAATAATATACTGCCATTTACTCTCAGGTCTCCCAAATCGCCCCTTAGCTTTACTTGTTAAACATGGTGGAATATTTTACGACGTCGAACTATAATACTTGGTTTAATTGCAAATGCCTTTAACTTTCTTCTAATATTCATGCTGGACCTTCAAGTTGTGATTACAACCTCGCATTTTCTCATTCTTAGCAGTTTATTTCATATTACCATAGAATGCTACGCTATTGAAGGCTATCGGTTTACATGTTACAGACAGAACATGAATTGTTTTGCAGCATTTTCGATTTCAATGCTGGATATCCTGCCAAACAGATTTTGCTCTAAAGTATCACTCAGACTCCAGATTATTTTTTTCAATAAAGTGTGTACAACGTGACATTATTCCACACGTAGCCTACGTATCTTTAGCCCAGTTCCATTCCTTCAGAAGAGAGACTCAGTGTGACGATCATGTCATCCGCGAGAGTTGCTGTGAATTCGTTTCAACTTTTAACCAGCTGACCAGTATTTATGAAATCAGGAATGAAGGTCAAGCCATTGTAAATGACGTCCTTCTACATTTAATTTCCGACGGTCATGAGAACATGTGAGGTGGAGCGCCGCCAGCGCCACCTAACTACATATGGCAAGATTTGTTCGAGATAAATAGCCGCATTTTCAATCTTTTGACGCCTAATGTCAACTATAGTGGTCGTACCGTAGCGCTAAGCTCTAAAGTTGCATTTTATATATTTATTCAACAAATAGAGGTACTGAATATTTTAAACATGGTATATACTCTCCGTTTTTTTCTCTTCAAAATGCAGTTTGTTTCATAATTCTAAAATATTTGGTTCCTGTATTATTCACATTTTATATACAGAGTGTGCAAAAATTAAAAAAAATAAGTCTGGCACCAAAAGGTTAAGGTATAACATAAAAACACATTC
>Ga0136643_10009418_pt1 | contig 14368 bp, 7 predicted proteins | sample TergutLab28metaG_FD_96883 | JGI IMG/M metagenome (GOLD analysis project Ga0136643, IMG submission 96883) | Labiotermes labralis P1 segment gut microbial communities from Petit-Saut dam, French Guiana - Lab288 P1 (version 3) (version 3) | ecosystem: Host-associated > Arthropoda: Insects >... | reverse complement strand
TTCTGCATCCCTTTTTTTTAAAACCCCACCCCCACCCCGCCGTTAAACCTTTTTGTTTCCTTTTTTAAAAAAAAACAGATTATTGGTTAAGTGGGGAAAAAACCCGGTTTTTTCCATAAAAAAAAAAAAAAAAAAAAAAACCGTTTACATTCAAACGAAGACTTTGTTGGGGGGGGGGGGGAGACTTGTCACAGAACACATCAATATGGACAAGAAGCGGACATGGTGCTTCCGTTGCGTCTTAGTCGAAGTGACTACGATATTCGAGTCTCTGAATTGTAATATCCATCCCGTCGGGAGCAATTGATCTCTTGGAGAATTCCTAACCGCTGAACGGGAGCAGTCATGCGGTTAATTAGTCGACCGCAGCAATTGTACAGGCTTCTGGATTGATCCGTGTATTGGAGTGAATGCACAAAATGTCGGATTTATACGATATGTAACATCGATATGGACGATTACAATGAGTGCGGCAAGACGGCACGTCCCGGAATTGTGACATGCCGTTGTGGTAAATATGTGTACCAGCTGCCGTAAGACAAAGACATTGTGCCGTTTGAAATACAAAGTACTAATGTGTTTTTTACGGCTCTCACAAGAAATAATAATAATTATATATCTAACAAAGTTAAATCACTGGTCTTTATAATGAACATGGACTGTGTTCTCTGCGAGGCAAAAATGGCTTTTTACATAATATTTAGATATACGAGTATTTCGCATTTAAAAATGTTAAGATCTTCCAAGGAATTCCCAAACATACAATAAAATTGATAAAGTAATTTAAATTATTATAAATCCAGTCAAAAAGGACATATGTATTCTATTATTTTCAGCTATATTTTCTGCCACAAAGCCCATCATCAGGTTGCACATGTGAATAAAGGAATATACACAAACAGTTGAAATGGATCTGAGATTTAAATTCCACATAAACAGTATATATATATACATATCCTTTCATTCTTGTGTTTAACTTGATAATAGCCCTTCAGGCAAGCATGTAAGTAAAAATAATAGAACAAATTTATTATGTTTTGACCGGATTTACTATAAGTTTAATTGCTCAGAAGCACAATGGGGATGAAATGTCTTAAAATTAACATAGTAAACTTCTGATAAATTATTAGGCTTTATTAGGTAATTGTTGAAACAGGTATGAGCCATGCTCGAGCATCAATAACCGGGTATGCTGTCACTCCCACTCCACACCCGGTACAAGTGTCCACGACTCTAGTCAGATATGCGATATGGTTTAAACCAAGTTCAGTCTTGGTTGGCGGCAAAGTTCTGAATCAAACCCATGGTTGTCTACCCTGCAGGAAATCACTTTTTCTTATGAAACACGCAAAAGACCGTACGATTATGGAATATACTGACACACAGTCGACCGCTTTCGACGCCTTGGTTGCCCCTGCCTCACTGATTGCCCCAACCCGCCACACTGCAAGTCATCGTGTCCTGAATTTCAATTGTGAACACACACACACGCACACAGAGCCCTTCCACTTGTTCGCAAAATCCAATGAATGCTTTCGCAAAGCCCCTTTAGTGCAGACAGTAAAGAAACTTTATCTTCCAGTTAACTTGCTCGACTGTACAAAACTGAATTACTCTCTTGAGTATAGGTTCCTCCTCGTATTGCACCATCGTTTCGGTTAACATATTAGGTTAAAACGAACTACTCCACCCTTTCCATATTTTTAGCGTTGTTTCATTATAGTGAAAGAGCTAGAGGACTTCTTCGCTGCTAATGAATTATCCTCAGCAAAATTTACTGCCCTCTTCACTTCACTGCTAATCTCTCAGTTAAGGGAAGTTTTAAATAAGATTTTGGGATTCTGATGGAAGCTTATAATTGGCGTGTTAATTTTCAACTGAAGGAACATGTCTCTTTCTGTCTTGTCTGCTTATTGAAACCACTGTCTCCGTCAAGAAAGCATGACGGGATTAGGGTATCGAATGATCTACAGACAAAATTGAATAATCCATTAATTTACCTTCAGTAATTCGATACAAAGTCGAGGTAAATGAATTGTCTTCGAGCCTGAAGCTAACATCGTAATGCTAGAAAATAGAAACTGCGCAGTTCGCAGAGTGATACAGAAAGTGACTAGTTCATAGCCTTGGTTCTTCCAAATGTCACTTGCTGACGCTATTTTTGGGCAGAATATAGTCACGTTATTGCGCAATTCTTCATACATTCATTAAACAGCTGTTTAAAATACTTCAATATTTTGATGTTTTTCTGACCGTGCATCTCAGTATAATTTTAGTAATTGACCAACCTAATGCATAAATTCTTGTTTTATAATAAGTTTATTATATTCCTCTACATGTTTCGAGCAATATTGTGCTCATCATCAGGAGGCCAAAATTGTATTATACAGCATCTGGTATCATCACACTCTGTAGGTGGCCGTCCGGAGCACAGGTGTGCACTGGACGGCCACCTACAGAGTGTGATGATACCAGATGCTGTATAATACAATAATAAGTTTATTATATTCCTCTACATGTTTCGAGCAATATTGTGTTCATCATCAGGAGGCCAAAATTGCACCGGACGGCCACCTACAGAGTATGATGATACCAGATGCTGTATAATACAATTTTGGCCTCCTGATGATGAACACAATATTGCTCGAAACATGTAGAGGATTATAATGAACTTATTATAAAACAAGAATTTGTGCATTAAGTTGGCCAATTACTAAAACTTCAACATTTCTTTTATTCAGGGACAATTCAGTTCCTTTCTTAATACTGAACTGCAAAACAACATTGTAGAATCATTTGGCAGCCAAAAAGGACATTCAATTTGTCTGTTAAAATGTTGAGGTACACGTTATGACTGGAGAATATTACAACCTAAGAACACAGACGATTACAATTTTATGCTTAGCGTTAAACGTTTGTCGTGAATACCAGTAATCTGGTTGTTTATAAATTATGTGACTAGTAAAAAGTGTCTAAAATATTAATAGACTAAAATAATCTGTAATTAATGAGAATGAATAGAGATAAAATTCACGAAATCAGGGATATGGTGCAGTGCAGATTGTGATTTTTGCTGACGTACGGGGAGATCGACATCCTTCTCGATACCAGATACGTATCGAACAGTTCATTTTTCAATAACCGAATTTATGTGAAAATTGTGGTTCTAATTGCAGGTGACCATAAAATTACTGGGACGTGACACCGAGGATTCTGGTCCGGGATCAAATCCCGGTGGGGACGAGATTTTCCGCCCGGTTCAGACCGGCCCTGGGGCCCACCCATCCTCCTGTACAATGGGTATCGGATCTTTCCCCGGTGGTAAAGTGCGGCCGGGGCGTGCTGCTGACCACTCACCCCTTCTAGTGTCGCGGTCATGGAAGAGTAGAGCTATACCTCTACCCACCCTCTGGGCCACACCGGGCCTGTAACGGGATCACTTTACCTTTACCTTTACCTTTTTACATATTAAAAACACATTATAGAGAAAGCTGTGTCTTCAAGACATAATTACGTCCTTACTTGAAGAAACAGGCAGCAAGTTTCTTCAAAACGTTGGAACCTGGCTGCCAGACTGTATCATGTTACCCCCCTTAAGACAAAAGTCACCTTTTTAGGGGCATTCGCACTGTCGTGAATAGGGCCTATTAACTTCATCATGTCCGTTCTTCCTTCTGTCCACCTGTCCGCACGTATAGCTAAACTCCCACTAGAATTTCCTTCAAATTTGATATCGGAGATTTTTATGGAAATCCGTCGGCAAAAATCCAAATATGGTTGAAATGGTGGACGAAAATATCGGGCGCTTTACACGAAGACCTTGGAACTTTTTGTTTTTGCCGGCGACATTAAACTGCTATGAGAGCGCTCTTTGTGAGTGAAGTGATGTCAAGCTGTTGGGACGGCGTCAAAATGTTACGCTTGAAGTACATAGACCGCTTTGTTAATTCATGCTCTTCTCTGAAAAAAAAAACAAAAAGCAAGACCACTCTTTATCATAACTAACTATCCAGCAAAGTGCATTACCAGCTGATATTTCCTTACCTGGGCAAACCTATCAACACCCTTTATCAAAACCAAAAGTTTATACTATGTTCACAATATCCAACCACTGAGACGACTCTTAAACCAGTCTGCATCCTTACATCAAATTACCTTACGATCTACCTAGGTACCAAAAATGGTATATTCCCATTAAGAAATTTAGAACAATGTTATGTGCCGATTTTTGGCGCTTTTGCAAAATTGCCAAAAGCGACTAATGGCTTAATCATGTCTGTCTGTCCGTCCGCCCCCATGGAAACACTCAGCTCCCTTTCAACGGATTTTCATGAAATTTGATTGAGTATTTCATGAATATGTGCCGAGTAAATTCCAGTTTTATTAAAATATGATATGAATAACGTGTACTTTGCATGAAAGCATATGATATTTTGTGATTATATCTCCTAAATTCTTCTTAGAATGAGAAATGTTTCAGATAAGGTTGTAGAGAAAATCAAAACACACATTTTATTTTCCATAACTTTATTTCAGACATTCATGCTTTTTACGATATAATGTTTCAAAATATGGCACAGCCGGGACGGCCACAGAAGGCTATAACACGGCGCTTGCGTTCTGCTTGCTGGATATCCAAGTCTACACAGACACACATTCAGAACATGTAATAAAAGGTAAAGTGATACCGCTACGGGCCCGGTGTGGCCCAGAGGGTGGGTAGAGGTATAGCTCTACCCTTCCATGACCGCGGCACTAGAAGGGGGTGAGTGGTCAGCAGCAGGCCCCGGCCGCATTTTACCCCGGGAAAGACCCGGTACCCATTCTACAGGAGGCTGGGTGGGTCCCAGGGCCGGTTTGGACGGGCGGAAAATCTCGTTCAGAACATGTGATACTTACTGCTTTTCTACGGCAAGAGTGGTTACGCGAACGCGCCTCAATGTTACATTGTTACGTACCTTGCCTGTCTTTTCCGTATATTCCCTGCCTGGCTAATCTCATCTTCTGTGGCTGTATGATCCTACTGCTCTCAGAAGTACACATTTCGAAACGTCCTTCTCTTACTGTAACAAAGTTCTGCAGTGTGAAGAATTTACGCTGGTTAACGTACCACAGTACTCATTTTCTTTGGCCCAGGAACACAACCCTCATGAGAACCTTGTTCACACACACACACGTGTTTAACATACATACAAAACAATGGGACCACTCTTGTACTGGCGTACATTAGCAGACGGTTTCCAGAGTACGATTTAGAAATCTATTTAGAACGAAATTGTGTAGTTATTGTTGAACTTTATTCTACAAAACTATCCATCGCTTTCTATGATTCATGTCCAAAGTACTACAGTGGAACTGAGTTCAAATTAAATGGCAATTTCCTGCCAAAGTTTCCCTTTCTCCTCTGCCTTCACAAGCAAGACTTCTGATCTTATCTGGGTCGACAAAGCGAAGTTCACGAAAGTTTCGAACCATTAAAAGAAACGGAATTACTTGATCTTAAAAAACGGGGAGCAGGACAGTGACCGAGGGTTTCATCCAGGGATTCAAGGAAAAGAAAATGTCGAAATTGAACATATATATATATATAAAATAATACGCCAATTTATTTACGTTTATTCAAGAGTCTATTAAATTGTTCCAATGGCTGCACTTGAATTGCCAATAGGATGAAGTCGACAAAAGTCCCAGACAAAACGACATGTAGAAGTGGGATTAACATCGCAGTATTAAGGGTTGATTCTAATAAGTGGGTATGTGGTCAATAACACAACTATATACGTCTAATTAGATGTTATATTCTTAGATAAAAAAAACTTGATGTTTCGGCCGGTAGTGGCCATCATCAGGTTTTTTTTAATTCGAATCAATTAAGATTATTCCATACAATTGGCGTGACGGCGTGTTGATGAGGAGATCTCAACATCAAAACCCTTGTTGGAGCATAGTATATCTACATTGGGTGTGTGGGTGGACCATGTAATGATACTTAAAAGTATAACCCTGTATTATCAGAAACAAAACCACTAGGGTCCCGTCCTGGGGAAGCCGCTTGTAGTAGCTTCGTAGGGGTTTGACTTAATTGCATGTCGCGTGCTTCTTCTCTTTTGTGTCGTTTCTGTGGATGGTCTGTGTGTGACCTTAGTGGATTAGGATATTGGGGTTGGAGAGAAGAGTGTGTAAGAAATCCTTGGGTAATAATGATGTTATATTAGGTATTTTTGTGAAGCATTAGACATATATAGTTGTGTTTTTTGACCACATACCCACTTATTAGTTTACATACACACAACGGGGATGGCACACTTCAAAGGGCTGATTCTGTTCTGTGTGATTATATGAGTGTGACCCTAGCGTTCAGAACGTCCTAAATGTACACACCTAAACAAAATGTTAATAAAAATCCAACTAGATGCAACAGTATGCAGATATTTATTTACTGCAAAGTCACTCTACTTGTTTCGAGTGTCACAGCACCCATCATCAGGAATACTAAAAACTGTAACCTCAGCCTCCGGTACAGGTTATAAAATCGGTACAGCTACTTCCCTCCAACGTGGCCTGATCGGGCCCGATCAGGCCACGTTGGAGGGAAGTAGCTGTACCGGAGACTGCGGTTACAGTTTTTAGTAATCCTGATGATAGGTGCTGTGACACTCGAAACATGTAGATTGACTTTGCAGTAAATAAATATCTGCATACTGTTGCATCTGGTTGGATTTTTATTAACACTGAATTAAGATACATGGAATCACGAACTTAAAACCTAAACAAAAGTTTAGTTTCAAAAATACCAGTTTATCACACTGCTAATTCAAGTAGCAAGTTAGGGCCTCAACTAAATTTTCCTCACACGGGTTTCTATAGACAAGGACACTAATATTAACCTTGACATTTAGGATTAGACTGATAAATTGTAACCCATTATATAAAGACGGGCAATTTCAAGAATCAAGATAGCAGTTAGATGGCTTCTATTGATATGAAGTTTCCACAAAATATCGCGAGATCCGCTAGTTGGTCCAAGCACAAATCTTTATAGAAACGGAAAGTAGTTGAAATATGTTAGTTTGCAAGGAATTAAATTCATCTCGTGTCTTCCAGGCGCTATTGCACGAAGTAACAAGCGCAAATTGGAGGAGATCCAAATCTCAAGCAACTTAAAGCCGAATGGATTGTAACCTTAGCTATATGGAGAGTAGTGAAACATTTCTCCTTGCTCGGAAGCAGGATCCGGAACGGTCCGTGACAGGATAAGCGATAATGTGTCCACCCTTCACGTTAACTACGTTCTTCAAGCAATGGGAAAACTATTGTTAAATACTGTAAAAGGTGAGTTAGTTTTTGTCAGTCCAGGGTGTATTTCACACGTATTTAAAAGAGGATTTAGCAATTTCAGACAAGCAGTTTTTAAAAAAGTGAAAACAATATTGAAATAATATCACTTTTGAAATTCCCGCCGACTTTTTTCGACGACGAAATGAAAGCGAAATGACAGGACGGTGGTAGAAGAATACTGTTGGGCGATAACACAGGCTGCTGGGCGGCCACGCTAGAATTGATCGAGTTCCAAAGTGGTGGAGACTGCATTTCAACTGCTCTTACACGTATGTTGGACCATACAGTAGCCAATTTGGAATTGAGCTAAATTCTACTTGCGCCGGGTCTTCCGGAAGGCAGGGTGCGTGGGTGTGCGTGTGTGTGTGTGTGTGTGTGTGTGTGTGTGTGTGTGTGTGGGTGTGTGTGTGTCCGCCTTCTGAATTGTGACTTTGTGCCGTCTGAAAAATATTTACCAACATTTTGGAGGAACAAAATGCCTCTGTTTTCTATCCCAACGATGATGACAGCGGTTCCTCCCCATTGCCGCTACCCGACATTTCTCGACACATTTTAATAAACGCTTCGAATATATCCACCCGTCCAAGGGGGAGCCAAGTTTATACATGCGGACAGGCGGACAGACACTAATGGTCTAATAGGCGCTTTTCAACAATTTCAATCGCGCCTTGAAAAGGGGTCGGGCTTATTGATTATCACAAGCGAACAAACACCTACGCGGGACCAGTACCTCATTGTGAGTACCGACTCTTATCCCATCTATTCAGATAATTTCACATCTCACTATCATTTCAAGTCAGCCACCGCCACTCTGATGGTAAGGTTGATTGAATGTAACTTAAAGAAATGTATCTTTCCTCCATCACAGCTGAGAATTCTGCAAAGCCACTCGACAGGTTCAAAGACTGGGCATTGGGAAAGGAAGTACAAGAGTTATTATGTAAAACCTTTGATACTCACCAAATCATGACGTTTTGTATCGCTCTTTTACTTTAATAATGATCCAGCTGATATAAAAAGCAAATAAGTTGAAAAAAGGAGATTTTAAACATAGTCTAAAAAAGAAGACTGCTGGGATAGGGCATTCAATGAGAAAAAATTATAGCTACTAGGAAGAGTATTCATCAGCTTGAAAGGTTCTCTTTGATGTCCATTGGGCCAGACAAGAGGTTCAGTTCCTGTGTAGTTTTGTATTAGGCACACTCTAGTGGCAGGTTACCGAGACTACGTTGCCCACGTGGCAGATGATTTGATTACTCGTGGTATTTAAAGTTAATGCCCCTTGGTTCTAATAAATGCAGCATGGGATGTCATTAAGAGTTGAACACTGACGTAGGGCAGCATGCTTTAAGCGCTGGCATTTCTCGTCCTTTTTAAATATCACTAAATGTCCCTGCGCATATAATACGCCCCTGCGTTAAGGATTCCCCTATTACAGAAAGGGCTCTAATTAGGGGTTTTCCCGAGTGTGTCCTCCCCGTATCTCACCTCCTCGAGTTTCGTTTATTGGGCTCATCATGCCTAATTGCCTACACAGGCAATCAACAGTTCTCAACATTTCTGTCCTCCGAACTTTTTTTTTTTGTATTTTCAAGCTTTTACACCCCTCATTATTAGTTTTCCGAGATTTAGAGCGTGACGAAAGGACAGGCAGATAAATAAAATTCAGTGCTTTCTTATCCCATTTGATCAAAAAATGTACAAATAACCCGTATTGTTACATAGAATACAGCTTCCCGTATACAATTTGACACATACTTGTGTGCGACAGAGCAGATTAGTGAAATACTTTGGACTTAATGTTCAGGGTGCGGTCGACCCCAGTCCCGGCCGCCTTATCCTCTACAATGATTTCTGTCAATCGTAGCTTTCATGAATAGGCGTACCACCAATCAAACACCGACAACAGATCAATGAAATATGCCACCACTGCCTCTAAGAAAGGTCTTACTAACGAAAAGGTAGATGTGTTTCTGTCCTTAATATGTAATAGGCTTCAGCAGTAAGCTTTTGAATACTTACAAATGAAGGCAAACTACAGTTTCAAGCACTCGTAATATCGGCTGCAGATAAGTCAGTTGTCATCTTCATTTTTGTGGTCGTTATACCGACGTTCCCACGGACCAGAACGCTAGAAAGGTCCCACAACCGTAAAGTGCAACTTTTCCCAATTAATTTGACGCTATGTAACATGTTAAAAAAACATTATTAATAAACAAAGTGATTACTGGATAAATTTTTTCACAGTTGTGAAATAATGACAGTCTTTCTGTTGCATAAACCTGGGCCAATGTTCCATTTTCAATGCAGAAGGCTGCAGCCAACAGCAATTCCACTTTCCGCCCCGCAGGAAGCAACCATCGACCGATGTCCAACTTCGGTGTCCATGTGGCATAGGTAGAACATTCACCGGGGTTAATGAAGAGACAGTGGGCTGCCCATGCGGCTAACCGACACACGAAATAAAGCAGGTAATATGGCACCACACCAACTGCACAGAAGAACGGCTTCATGAAAACGAGTTTAACACGTGCAGTGTAACAGGCAGTTGTGGTACAGTTTCAAGCAGACGACCATGAGGAATTTGCTAGGCTACCAGGTAACAGCACACCTGGCACATAGATAATGTTACCCTCTGCTGCGTGTTACAAATTTAGTGACGATGTCAGTTCATCCACGAGCACCTCAGTATGGACCTAGTAATTAACCAACTTGATGCACAAAATCTTGTTTTATAATAAGTTTATTAAATGTTTCGAGCACTATGTGCTCATCATCAGGCGGTCAAAATTGTATTATACAGCAACTGGTATCATCACACTGAAACAAGTGAGTGTTATAAAATTACTAAAATACAATTCCATAAATATGAGCAAATAGTAGTATAATTTATGTGTGAATTTTTTCGGTGTGATTACTGTGTATTACTTACTATAAACATGTTATGTCATGTAGAGGTTATGTTTATTCAGTTATTAAACTTATTAGAAAGGTACTATATCTATTTACATTTATGTTTGCGGAGTCTATCTAGTCATAAAATCGTATAAATTGCCGATTAGTTGTTGTATCTACAATGCTACGTTTATCCGGGTTGCTAAAATTGTTAAAAATGTACGATGTCTATTTACATTACCTATCTAAAAAATGGCGTTTATCCAGTTATCAAAATTGTAAGGTGTCTATTTACATTAATTGTCGAATCTACAGAAAATGCAATTTGACTGTTGTCCAAACGTGCTTACCCTGTAGGTGGCCGTCTGGTGCGCAGGTTAAGAGAGGACTGGTTGGAATGCTTGGGATTATTGATGAACTTATTATAAAACAAGATTTGGTGCATCAAATTGGTTAATTACTAGGATTATACTGAGATGCACGGTCAGCAAAACATCAAAACCTCAGTATAGAGTTTTGCGTATTTACAATAAATGTGGCCTCTGATGACGTATTATAATGTATTATAATGGGAAAATGTAACACGTTTCGAATATTTAAAAAATCACGTTCTGGAACAATACACACATACAAGAAAACCCAATACACGTAGTATATTCATTAGATTTATGATGGGAAACAAATGACTAGTCGGGTATTAAAAAATTCCCCTTTTATGGCACATAAAAGGGGAATTACACTGAATTCCTATAACATGAATTTTAATTTTAACCAATTGTCCCATGCTTGTAAAATGTCACCTTTTACTTTGTGGAAATAAAGAATTACAAAATTTAAAGAGTAAATGACAGACATGCAGTGTTCCTGTTTTGTAGAGATAATTTTATCAAGGATATTGCAATAGGCGCAACATATTGACCACGATACAGAATCAAGACATATATACAGGTTTAGCAGGAGTCCATGCTGGTACCCCAAGCGTCGCCTAAGGGGATTCAGTTGCTCTACGATATGGCACCGTGCCGATTACCAGTTTTCATGAACATCAATTTTGGAACCTCAATTTGCGCTGTCCCTGTGGGGTCTTCACATTGTTTATGAAACCATCTCCTCCTAGGTGGTTCAGAGAGGAGTAGAAAGTGTCTGAACACAATGATCGTAGAAAAGAGACGTAATCCCTCATTTCAGCAATATAGCCCTGATGTGGCCGGAACAGCGTCGTCGTTGCAGTGAAAAGGCCACTGGTTAGAAGAGCCGAGGTTCGATTTTATATTCTCCAAAACGTCCAGCCCGCCTCTAAGGCCCACCCAGGCTTCTTTTCAATGGGTAACGGGGTTTCCTCCGGGGGGTAAAGCGACTAGGCGTGTAGCTGACCAATCGTTTCGATCCTGTGCAGAGGTTACGAATAAATGGAGCAATAATACAAAGCCAACTCGAATATCGTCATGGCTTGGACTGGGGTAACTTTACCCTATACATAACTTTGAGTCATTAATGTTTTCATTTTAGTGTATCATATGACTTATTAAAACTTGTATGATTCAAGTGAAACCAGTTCCCTCTGTCGTAAATATATGCACATATTTCTGCATTTGTTATCACCATCATCATCATCATCTTCATCGTCCGTCACCAGTTACGCCCTGATAGACCTGTTTCTACCTCGTCTAATAGTCTCTTCAAATGACTTTCAAATCGTCCTCTACCAGCTGGTCTATAATTCAGCACTACTCTTGGCATCCTTTTGTTGTTCATTCTTGTTACGTGTCGTAGCCAATTTGATTTTATCTTCTTAGTTTCTGGTTAACTGGTTCTAATTTCAGCTCTTCCAAAATTTCTTCATTCCTTTTGTGGTCAAAAAGGGCGTACCCTGCTATTCTTCTGAAAAATTTCATCCCGGTTGACGCCAATCATTCGTATCCTTTTTTGTAAGGGTCTAAATTTCGCTTCCATATACACGAATGGAGACACCCAGTACATTATCTAGTTTTATTCTTGAAAATTTCTGGACCAAAGTTGGTTTGTAAGTTTCGTTTAGAATTCCCAGTATTTGAACAAAATTTGCCAATATATCTAAATAAATCTACTTCTTGGCATACACGCAGATGTAAAGAAAGTTTAAAGTTGTCATTCTGGTGTTTCATGTACGGCCTAATGCCTCTTCCCAGCAACCTACCTCTCTAACATCATTCACAACCTGCTGCGCAAACAGTTACACGAATACTTAAAAAACACAGTTTCTGAATAAATGTATTAACACAAAATTTAAGTCGGAAACTTCCTAAAAACGCTAATGACTTGATAAATAGTTGAAATGCACATCAAGCAGTACTTTCAACGAACTTTTTGCTACTAGAGTCATCTGGACAAAATGTTAAATTCCATCCAGACTTGCCGGTTTTCTAACACAAAACAAGTTTTGTAACTAAAAATTTGTCTGTTTAACTATGAAAAAAGATCCCAAATATCGATGATGACAACTTAATTGGACCTGTTCGAACCCCCATCAGCACTGAATAATTTAGAACACGTATGGCGCCACAACGGACTAGTTAACAACCACCCTGTTGCATATTTAAAGCGAAACCAATTTTCTAAACAGATTATATTTGTCAGTAACTATTTTAAGTAGAGTTTGAAATAATTAATTCAAACGCCGCAGGAATATTTATGAAGAAGACTGGCAAAGCAGCCTCACTGCATCTAGTGTAGAAAGGGTTCACTGCTTCTAGGGGAAAATGGCAGCCAGGTTCGGAGTTGTTACATGAATACCACATTAAATGAAGTACTACAAAGTAAAGCACTGATTAAATTAACCTCTCGTTTTATTCAATGAAACATACATCGTGGCATAGGGTGGAGTTGCTTAATTACACCAGGTATTTTCAGTGTTAATACTAAATGAATGCCATGAGAATCATTGAGGCAAACATAACCTGGCAACACAGGAATAATTTTAATTTGGGACCATACGCTTGGACTCATTACAACCGCTTTGTCTCCACTCTATTGCCAATCATTTATTGATTTCAACCTCGTTTCCATCGCTACGATTTGTAGTGGCCAAACAGCGTACCACGTGCAGTAAAGTAAATGATGCACATAAAAATGGTTATCCATCTCAGCGGAAGTTGAAAGCAAAACAAACATATGTATGCGTTTAGAGTGTAGCAATTTTATAAGGAAACGAAGCTCTGGTCTGTTACGCTAAAGGAAGAACATAAATTATGCGCCAGTGTTGAGAATATCTGTTATTCGAGAAGCAAGCAAAATTAAGGGCGGACAGTCTTACATGTACACACATTCATAATTTGTCTCCTTCCAGACTTTTCGTTCCAAGACAAGAAAGATTGTTTACTTTTGCAATTGTGTGCCGACTAAGTCTCGGATCCACCCAGCTTGCTATACAAACAGTATTTCCACTTAATGAAAAGAACAAACAAATGTGGAGTTTTACCTCTATTATCTCATACATCTGATTGGCGCTTGGGAAGAATAACAAATTTACCTATAAGCTTACTTTTCCCTCTGCCTCATGAGTCTGGGTGGCAGTCAGTAAAGTGGCAAGTTATGGGCCGCATAATCTGCGTTCGATTCCCAGAAAGGACAGTGGATTTTCCTTCGTATCTGCGTCTTCGCCAGCCCTACGGCCCACTCAATTCTCCTACCAATTGTTTCCGCAGACTCTAGAGCCGAGGAGAGCGGGTGTTAAAGCGGCCAGGACGTAAACCTGACCTCTAACCACCATTTATTGCCGACGTTAAGACTGTGTTTAGCTACACCGCCAGTGTCTCACGTGTTTTCATGCCTTTATGTTTAATTAAGCACAGTGACACTCGTATCGTGTGTTAAACTACCCATAACTCACCAACAGAAGTATTCGTACATGAATTTAAAAAAAGGGCCTGGACCAAGAGAAACGGAAATTGAATCAAATTGTTTTATATCTCAATATTTAACCAATTCGATGCACAGGAGGTCAAATTGTATTACACAGCCTCTAGTATCATCACACCTATAGGTGTGATGATACTAGAGGCTGTGTAATACAATTTGACCTCCTGATGATGAGCACATGTGCTCGAAACATGTAGAGGCGTGAAATAAAACTTATTGTGAAACAAATTTTGTGCAT
>Ga0136643_10009417_pt1 | contig 14368 bp, 14 predicted proteins | sample TergutLab28metaG_FD_96883 | JGI IMG/M metagenome (GOLD analysis project Ga0136643, IMG submission 96883) | Labiotermes labralis P1 segment gut microbial communities from Petit-Saut dam, French Guiana - Lab288 P1 (version 3) (version 3) | ecosystem: Host-associated > Arthropoda: Insects >... | reverse complement strand
TTACGCCCAATACTTTTTTTTTAACAAGCTTATGAAAATCGGCTTGGTACTAGTACCAACGCCGGATTGGTGGCGTGAGAGGCCCGTTGGTACTAGTACCAACGCCGGTCGGAAAGTGTTAATTGTATTTACAAAATAAAGGTTGTGTTGGACTGTAAAATTGTATATATTCTATTCGTTACTGAACACAACGGGTATGTCTCACCAGAAAATCATTGATCATCTTATAATTCCACGCTGGATTATTGACATCTTCGTTATATAAATAGATAGCCGTAGCGTCCACTGCGTTTCGTTTCTGGGTTCTCGCTTGTAAGCGTGTGCAAGTCTGTATTAGTTCCGTCTGGGGTTATTTAACGACGTTTTTCTTATTGCATGTTATATAACGCGGAATAAGAAGAAATATGACCACGATGGTGTGTAGGGTGCTCAAAAATTATTTAGGCCTGAGAAAGAGGAACTGACGGGAGGATGGATAAGTTTACGTAATTAGGGGCTTCGTGATTTGTATCTCCTTTTTGGCTGGTATGTTATTACAATGACTACTAAATAAAGGAGACTCAGATGAGTGGGACGCGTAGCACGCATAAGGTGTGAAATACATTTTGTTGGTAAGTCACAGGAGAGAAGACAACTATAAGTACTGAACCGTATTAAAATGGATTTTAGATAAGTATGTGAGAGAGCATACTGGTTTGCACTGGCTATAAATAGGACACAATATCGGGTTTTATGAAGACAGTAATGAACCTTCAGGTTCCCTACAAGTAGGGATGTTTCTTGACCAGGTTAGCGGCTGGACTGTCAACCAATCAAGGCAAAGCCTGCTGTGATTTTTATATGAAGTACTACATAGCCATTATTAGACACAAACCAGAAACCATAATCATACGGGCGTAGCCGACCAATACTCGCATCTCAGCAGTTCTGTGAACGGAACTTGAGTGCTGTGTAATAACATATTTGTAACCAAAATCTGCCTACGTGCAGTATAATTATCTTACTGGCTCTAGGCGCAATTGAACAGAAAACAACTGTATGAGCTTATTAGAGTTTAAAACAATTATTTATATATATTACGGATACGTCAAAAACACCGTTGATTTGACTGCATCATTTTTGTTAAAAACTTTCATAAAAGACTTTAAAATGTTAGATTAAATGTTTTAATCCATTACAGTGTAAGTGCTCTCCTCTCAGCTTGATGAATCACATGAGCCGTTTTACCATGTTGGAAAATGTTTTAATTAAATTTCTGTCCGTGACTTCCGTATTTTGTGCTACATTCCGGTTTTTACTACGTTTAGAAAGTCGATTCAATTATCGTGCATTGATTCACTGTGTCACCATATCTGCAGTTTTACATATAAGAGAATACCACCACAGTAGGTAGTTTAATTTTGAATACCCCGTCGATCAACACACGTCACTATCAAGGAGACGTTTGACGAATTGACAGTTGGCATTGTTGCAACATACGCCTACAGAATTTTGTACTTTATGTAATACATAATCATAACGTGTTAAAATGTGGACATATATTTCATATAAAAAATACAAAATGATATGTATGTGTGTGTGTGTGTGTGTGTGTGTGCGCGCGCGCGCGCCATATTTTTAAGTGATGCCTTCTGTATTTTCTTCATCATAAGCTTTTTTTTTTAAATTATTTTGGTGAGTCATATGTCACAGGTATTATTATTTTAACCTTTTTTATAAAAAAAAATATCAGTATATAGTGAGGTCTTACTTAATCCATGGAGCAGAGTTCTTCTTGAGAAGCTAACCGGTTCTCAGCTAGTCAAGAAATTCCCCGCACTTTATGGAACCCGAAATGTTATTACCACATTTACAAGTGCTCGCCACCTGTCCCTTTCCTGAGCCAGATAGATGCAGTCCATCCCCACACATCCCACTTCCTGAAGGTCCATCTTAATATTATCCTCCACTCTACTCCTGGGTCTCCGAAGTCGTCTCTTTCCCTCAGGTTTCCCCACCAAAACCCTGTATACACCTGTGCTCTCCCACACACGTGCTATAAGCCCCGCCCATCTCATTCTTCTCGATTTGATCACCCGAAAATATTGGGTGAGGGGTGCATCTCATTAAGCTCATCATTATGTAGTTTTCTCCACTCCCGTGTTATCTCGTCCATCTTAGGCCCAAATAATCTCCTCAGCGCCCTATTCTCAAACACCCCCAGCATACGTATTTCCCTCAGTGTAAGCGACCAAGTTTCACACCCATACAAAATAACAGGCAAAATTGTAGTTCTCTGTATCTTACTCATTATATTTTTGGATAGTAAACTGGAAGGCAAAAGATTTGAGGCTTACTGGCGAAATCCTCGCGTTATAATCCACACGTCGTTACACCGAACACTGTCATGTTGCACATACCCATTCCGCTGTTGTTTTGTCCTGTGTTTCCATGTAGTTTACGGATCGTGTTTCATATAGTGACATTTTTACGATTTATGAAGTCGTAATGGGTATTGTGCATTCTAGTTGTTGTACTTCCAATCGCCGGTTACGATGTGGTACATCGCCACATATTTTGTATGTAAGTCTTGTAATGGTCGGTCTGATTTGCACATCTAGTCTGTAATTTCAGATGTGAAATGTTCGACTGACGGACACGACTTATTTTTATGTAATCGCTTTAAGTAGAAGGTCGCATAAAATGGACACGAAAAAAAAAACAAATGCATTGTAATGAGAACAGTGTTTCGTTAGCACGACTCGTTATTCCTCTTCTAAACTGGCAGGTGTGACATGTTGCTGCAGAAAGCTATCTGGTCATCATCGGGTTATACACTCATGTACTGGCGGTATCAGTCGTTACTCTTTTCCGTTAGGAAGTACTGAGATGTCATTGTTTTGACAAGTTTACTTTAAAAGATTCATTTATAGTCCAGTCTCGGTGTGGACATAACTAAGTCCCTGTGCTGTGTTATATTTTTGGATTACTATGTATGTGATGTGTGTGTATTATAAATTTTTTTTTTGCGTTCAAATTGGGTTGAAGTGAATATAAAACATCGGTTTGTTTTTACTGTTAGAAAATATTGTCCATAAACTAGTAGCTACCAAGGCAAAAACACTTTCTTAAATGTCTTTGCAAGTATTTAGGCAGGTTCACCGCCGAGTATTTTTAGTTAAAACTAATTTAGATGTGGGGTTCGTCGCACCTTGCTTTAGGATTTGCCCTTCACGAATTGAAACTCCATCGGTAGGTGTCTGGATCTGTGCTCAGTACCTTGGCACAGTTGGACGGAGCCAAGTTTGTGGATAGATAGTGAGGCTAATGCAATTGATAGGATCACTTGCCAGAAGGGAGTAGTGACAAAATTTGGGCAAGGGACGTTGGAAAACGTCGTGCTCATCAATCGATAGATTCATATATTCCGCCCTCCTTACGCGTCTGCGCAGTACGGTGCCCTATTTTGACAGTAGCAAAGTCATGGGGGAGGAGCACAGTTAAGAAACCGAATTTTAAAAAAAGTTTTGTGTAAATTTGTAGGTTGTTCTCTGCCTAGAATTTAGCTGTTTTGACCATGTTTTTAGGGAAGGGATGGTGGGGTTGAAGGGGGCTGGGACGGATCCATCGGGATCAGCGTCGTCGGTAGAGGCGTCTGTTAGGCGCCTTGCATTATGCGACAGTATGGACCGCTGCGGTAATGCTTCGTAGTTGCAATCATGAAGAGCATTTAGCAGGACCACCAAACATGTGCAGCACTGAAGGGGAAGACATATACTCCATTGGAATGGCAATGCGTCCTTCGTGCAGCGCTTCCTCTGGTGAGATTCTCACATGTGTGCCTTGCATGTTACATTACGTGGCATGTGGTAGTAAGTCACAGGTCTAGATATCATCTCTTTACTAACAGAGAAGTTACTGACATGGTGCGTTTTCATATGTCAGTAACAGAAGTGTGTCCCTTCGGTTTGTTCTGGACCCGCACCGTCCGAAATTCATTGAATTTTGCTGCATTTGAAGTTAACCTCTTCATTGCTGTCTATCACTTGTTAATTATGTCAGTTGTATTTAAAACGGGGCATGTACTTTTCAGTCGTTACTTCTATGACGCCTTGCCCTCCTTTACGACGTGTGCTTTTCTCTATCATTTTGCTTTTTTCATCTGTTGATTTATTTTGTTCCTGTGTCATTGCATCCACCCTGTTAATTTTGATAGTGCATATGGACATAATTATTGCAGTTCTCCATCATTAACGCTGGTGTGTTTAACCCATAGAGTACAAGAACAGATTATACTCGGGCAGTGCGTGCTAACACTCAGGTCAGAACCCTTGTCTTCTCTGATATTTGGAAATGTAGAGATTAAAATTACAAACCTGTAATTTTGTTTGTTGTGTATGGGTGTGAAACTTAGTCCCACACATTCTAAAATAAGATGCGGAGGAAAATATTTGGACCGACAAGCGAGGAAGTAAGGGTGACTAGAGAAACATGCCTGACGAGCAGCTTCATGATTTGTTCTCCTCGCCAGATATTACTAGGGTGATGAAGTCAGTGACAGTGAGGTGGGGTGAGGCATGTGGCACCCGCGGGAGATGAAACGTGCAGGGTTTTGGTGGGAAATCCTGAAGAAGAAACCGCGTGCAATATCTGGTCTTAGGCGAGAGATTAATATTAAAATGAATCTTAAATTAGATGGTAGTGTGGACTGGGATCGTCTAGCTCATGGCAGGAACAATTGGCGGGCTTTTGCGAGCATGGTTATGAACCTTCGCCTTCCATAAAATGCAGAGTCATGCTAGACAGGTGAGCAACGAAGGACGCGTTGTATTGCGATCTGCTTATTGTGCAGTAAATCGTACTGTCAAGTGTTATACCGTTACTTGGCCGTGTTATTCAGAAGTGTATTGTTCCACATTGTACTTTGTGTGTGACTGATATACCGTCGATCGTGTTCCTGCTTTTGTTGTCTTTTTTTATGACCCGACAGCCCCTGTGAGCCTAGGCCTCCTTTGTGATGTCACTCGATCACACTCGGCGACACCACACACGGTAGGACTCCTCTGGACGAGTGATCAGCCCGTCGCAGAGACTACCTGACAACACATAACATTCACAAGGGACGACCCCGGCGGGATTCTAACCTGAAATCCCAGCAAGCGAGCAGCTGCAGACCCACGCCTTGGACCGCGCGGCCATTGGGATCGGCCTTTTGTTGTCTTACACGCTACAAAATAACGTAACCTGAACAGAGATCCTTGCTCCATATTTCATATGTCCTCTTGCTTAATTTTAGTTTTATTAATTAATTGATTACTTTTATATTTATCGCTCATTTTTTGTTTCCTTTCTTCCTCAGTAAACCCTCGGAGCAGAGTCTCTCTCTCAAGAGCTAATAGCTTGCCACTAGCCTCTCTCTTCTTAATCCATTCCACGCTTTCCCACCCTGATTTTCTAAAATCCATGCTAATATTAATTTCCCGCATACGTTTAGATAGTACAGAATTGTTTCTTCCATTCATGGTATCCGAACGAAATGTTGTATACATTTATATCTGACCCTTGCGTGCTACCTGTCCCTCCTGTCTGATTCTCTTGAATTTGATCATCCTAATATCTGGTGAGAGGTAGGCTATGGTTGTGAAGCTGCTCATTCTGCAGTTTTCTTCAGTCTCGTATCATTTCCTTCTACTGAGATTCAACTCTGTTCTGGAACCCACAGTCTATGATGTTCATCTCGTAGAGTAAAAAGACCACAGTTAATCACCAATACAGAACAACATATAACATTACAGTTTTATGTACTGTAGTTCTTGGTTTTCTAATAACACACGGGAAGACAAAATATTCTGAACTGAGTAGTGGTAAGAATTCCTGAACAGTAATCTGCCCTAAATTTCATCGTGGGTGTAATTTTGACTTTTTTACTGTCTTTTCCGTTTAATTTTTCTCACATATTCGAATAATTTAATGTGTTGAAGAATAAAAGACCAACTTTATGTCACTTGCTATTTTATTTCACTTCTTATGTACTCAACATGTTACGGATATTAATATAATTTTTAAATCCCATTACAGGCCCGGAGGGGCCCAGAGGGTTCCAGGAAGTTAAGGTTCCTAGATTTCGTGACAACGGCACAGGATGGTGGCGGGTTGTCAGCCTTACGCACCGGCCACCTTTACCCCAGGAAATACTCCTGGTACTGATTTCTGTTAGAGGCTGAGTCGACCCCAGGGCCATAGGGGCCATAGTGCGATCGGAAGGATTTTATGTCAATGAAAAATCCAATGACACCAGCTGGGATCGAACCAGCGACCTTCCGAGTTGTAGCACAGCACCTTAACCACTGTGCTATCGCGGTCCCCATGTTGAGTACATAAGAAGTGAAATAAAATAGCAAGTGACATCAAGTTGGTCTTTTATTCTTCAACTATTACAATGATGCGGGTCCAATAATCATAAAATTTCATGTGTCTTTAAATTATCGTGCCCTCCAATGTGGTGAAGATCAACCTGGGACCCCCCCACCCAACCTTCTGTTCTCGGCGTAGGACATACAGCGGCCGATGTGTTAAGCTGACCACTCACCTGACGTTAGGAATGCATGGTGCTATACCTTTACTGTCCAATGTGCCCTGTAGACACATGGGAGAATAATTAAATACAGGGACAAATTTGCCTTTACTGTTACACTGTTTCTTCCTGCAGCCCTTTTCTTTTTCTTTTTATTGCCTTCTGCATTATTATTTTTTATTTTCTTACTCATTTGTCACTCTTTTCCTTTTTGTTTAAATTTTTCTCATTTCCGTCCTTTTTACATTCCTCTTCTCCCCCGTCCCGTGTTTCCTTGATGCCCTTGATGCCCACTGTTCACCATTTCTTTATTCTTGGCTTTCTTTGTTACTTACTTGACAGGATTTGGTAGGACTTTTACAGTTAGTGTTTTACAATATACGAAAAAAGTAAGCCATTAATGAGGAGATAGACTGATTCAAGAAGAAAACGATGATCAGGAATGGTTCTAGTGATGTTACTGTTGATTGTGATGCCTGAGAACAAGATATGAAGCTAAAGCACATCCCAAATACAAGTCCAGAATGAACCCCCAACCAAGGTTGAGGAGTGCCCCTTGAACGTAAATATAAGGGTGACAGTTGGTGATGCTATATAGCGCCTGTCCCTCCGCTGTGGCCTTCACCGATATGTCTGCTCGTAATGTCCAAGAGGGGAGTTTTGCGGTATGAACGTCACTGTGGTGTTCAGTATGTTATGGTTAGTAAGCCTTCATGTCGTGACCTGTACTTAACGGGACACGGTGACACCCCTCCTGTCAGGATAGTTTTCAGCGTTACATGCTACGTAATTGGTGGACTGTCCCTCGTGTGCACACATTAATCAATGGACCTGCGGTCTGTCCATCCCCGTGCACTTTTCCAAGTTGGCACATTTATTTTAAGAGTCATGTCAGCAAGTGCGTCATAATTTCTACTTCAAACGCTGCAGCTACGAGACTTGAAACTCTTCTAGTTTTACAGTTTTTCCTCTTATTGGTTTTCTTTTTCTTTGCTGCCCAGTCATGTACTTTCTGTGCCCTTGCTGTGGATTTTGTTTATTTTTGTGTATTTTTTCTTTTCTTCCTAGTTCTTTTCACCTTGCTTTTCGTATTTCATTCAGCAGTTTTTTTTTTATATTCTATATTTATTTATTCCTTCATAATTTCCTCTTTTGTATCTTCCTGTGGGGATAAAATTAAAGGCGTTTTGTTGATGTTCTGAGAGGAAACCGTGTAACCGAAAATTGACACACACACATATGTTGTTCTTTACGCAAAACCCAATGAGCCTTGTGCGCCTGAAGATACCGCCCGCCTGTAGTACCCACTCCAGCCATTGTGTCTCCCCAGAGAGAGGCCTGGTTGTGCCCCAGAGCGTGTTTTGGCCGTGTGGTGAAGAAAAAAACAAGCACTTCCCTTGCATCAATAGCATTCTGGTCGTGCGGTCCTCATGCATTAACGTACGGAGCTGATAAGAGGAGGAAATGTCAAATACACGTGAAGTTGTAGTCAGAAAATCTCATGGGAGGAAATCACTAATTAGGTCTGAGGGCGATAATGTTAAAATGGATATTAAACAAGTCAGTTGCGACGTTGTGAACAGTTTTGAACTGGCTGGGAATAGGGCGCAGTAACAGGTCTTGCGGCATACCAGAACTTGACGATAATTTTCTGGCTAGCTAATAAGCAACTGCTTAATGAAGACCCGGTTTGTTTGTACAATAATTACTTCGCTGGTGGAAATGGTCCTAAAGTAGGCCTTTTTTCCACTCACAGCGCCACCTATAGGCTACCACGTAACAGACGGACGAACGGACGGACAGCCAGCCATTTTCTTCGTCATTGATTTCCGTACGTTAAGAAGTCCAATAGCTTGTTTCAGGAGGACGAATATGAGAGGACCGTGAGCTGTAATCAATATATCCACCAACAAGTGTCCTGAATAAAATACAATACATGACAAGTGTCAAATACCTTACGTGTTTCAGCACCGGGGTTCCATCCTGAGGGAGTCTTCTAGAACAAATATAATTCCAGCACACTAATAGTCTGGATATTGCATCGCACGCAGTGGAATGATTAAATATTCAAATTCTGGAATACATAAAATTGACAAGCACAAAATTACAATGTTGCGATACAGAAACTACAGTAGAACTCCACTTATCCGGCCGCCCACTTATCCGGATCGGCTTGGCTCTTCGGGTAAATTTGTCGAGAATTTTACAGATCTAACTTGCCTTAAATTACCGGTTATCGGATCAAGTACGGTACAGTGTTATGGCTTCTATAACTTCAAATCAGGCGTGGTCAGAAGGTTAAGACACGGGAACATACTCTAAATAGTAACAGCCGAACTTCAAACTGCCAACGTATTCTATTTTCAAAGAAAAATCCAATTATCCGGATTTTTTGCATATCCGGATAGCTCGCCGTCCAAATTAATCCGGATAAGTGATGTTCTACTATATTGTGATAATGAGCCGCTTGAAGTACTGTACAAGCTCACATCCGTTTATATTCTGTATGGGGTGTGCACACAAACAGCTGTCACGATTTGTGTGCTCCGTAGAGATCTCGTCCAGATGGAGCTAGGAGACTCCCTGAGGATGGCACCCCGATGCCGAAACATAAAAGGAGTCTGATACTTGTCAGGAATTATATTTTATTAAATGCATTTGTTGGTCGATGTACTGGTTTGTAAGAATATGTACGGTATGAGTAAGATAAAATTGTGAGCTGGAAGTTTTTATCCCCATTTTAATTCGTTTTATCCCCTTTGCTGTATATTTTGCTCTCCCCCTGCGTCCCGCTACCCTTCCCATTTAACCACATTTGATTGGAACATACGTCACGAGATGATTTACTGATCGAACAAACGTCTGCTTTGTACCGATGTTTGAGTCAGATTTTCAGAGCCATCTAGGGACAGTGCTGTCTGTAACTGTGGGAAATGTGTTGTGGCTGCTGGTCGGTTTCTCGCGTAAGTCAATCTGAAATTTGTAACTATGAAAATTTCCGTACTGTTCTGTCATCAGCTGACTGTCGGAGTCTTGGTACACGTTGGGTCATTTCCATGCTTTTGTGTCCATCATGTCTGGCTCGTACTTTACTTCGGGGTTTGTAATTATACGTGTATTTTTTCATGTAGGCTAAGCAGACCTGTAAACGTGCGTGACGTTAAAGGAAATTGTGCTTATGTTCAATACACGTCCGTGTTAAGGAATGTGGATGTTTTGAGATCAAACGTGGGCCTCTCCTAAACGCAACTAGAGACAGAATTGATTAAGTCCTTGAACTAAAAGAAGTAACGTCAGGTTTTACCAACAGCGAATCGTTGTGCCGACCACATTAAATGTAATTGTGAATCATGTATTCATAAACCTTTTCGTTTTGGAACAGAAATGATGACCAGAAGGAATCGATATTTCTCCTAGACAAGAATTCTATAGTAGGCGTTTAATAATGCACTTTTGGTGTTTTTGGAATTCGTGCCGAAGCACCGATTTGCGTCAGAATATCGTCTAGTGTATGGTGAGGTAGATTCAGTCAAGAACGCAACTATAAATATATGGCTAAATGATGGTGTTTATTAGCCATATATTTATAGTTGTGTTTTTGACTGAAACTACCTCACCATATAGTTTAAACACACAACGGTGATGGCACACCTCAGAATCGTCTGGAGTGTTAATTCCTACGAAAGTAAATTCTGTTGAAAGATATGAAAGCGTGTCTTAGCAACATATGTTCTTTCGTTTCGAGTAAACACTTGTTCTTGGAACATTAATTTTTACATTTCTAGCTTCTATTCCTGTTTCGGTGAATATATGTCATGTTTCAAGTGAAGGAAGATGAAACCGCGGTCGCTAGCTCTGGTCTTTACAAACACTGTATCCGTTGGACGCATAAGGTAGACAGTAGGCAAGCTGGTACACAGCTTGACTCAGTGGCGTATGGAATATGAAGGTACTCCATTTTGTCCTTATTTGAGAGCAACTTTTATTTTTTTTTTTTTAATGTTCTGGGATATGTATATGACTTGGTCATCTGCTGGTGTAGGAATGTAATGGAATCAAGACTATAGGAGGTAGAAAGTCGAGCAGTTAGAACCATCATGTCAGTAAACCTGTGTTATTTATCGGTTGAAATCGTCTAAAATTTAATGCTGAATGTTGTACGCCTTTCTAGACCTCTGAACAGAACAGACCACAGCTATGCAACTTCCTTCACTAGAGTTCAGAATGTAGTCTAAACACAACCTTGCAGGCGCGAGCGCCAATTCATCTGTCTGTGTCGGTTTATTTGTCTTCATTTAGCAAGCTTCGGCATTGCCTTTGGAAAGTAAGGTGGCGAGACAAACCAGTTATTCTGTTCTTCGTGGGTCGCAAAGCCAACCTGCGGCACATCTTTCCGGTGACGAACAGGAATTATCGTGTTTCCGTAATACAAACCTGGCCGTGGAGAGGGGTGGAGGGTGGAGAACTATTTCACGCTGGATTCACAGTACAGTTTTACACACAATGGACTGTCAAGTGTAATGTATGCAGACCGGTCTCTCGTTTCTTTCTTTATATTTGTTATGCTTCGTCGATTTCTTCGGTTATTTTTCTGCTCTGTTCGTATCTTTTTTTCTCCCTTCCCTTTTCGTTTGTTTAATTTCTTTGTCCTTTCATTTTTTTTTTCCTTTCCTGTGTATCTTTGCCTATTTGTTTCTCTTGTGTAATTTATTTGGCGACGCTGAGTACCTGGATCATAGGATGAATGACTATGAATACGCAGCGTTGGTTGGGTGACACAAAGGAAAACACCTGTCCCAGAGCCGCTTTGTCCATCACAAATCCCACGCGGAGTATCCAAGGATCGAATTCGGAACTCTGAGGTGAGAATCCCAGAACTAGCTGGTTATTCTCACGATCTTGTTTCAGAGGTTACAGTTTTTTTTGGGGGGGGGGGGGGGGGGGCAACAAATACCGTGTGAATGGAAACAGTGAAATGTTAAAGTTGTTCCTGTCCGCGCTGTGGAGGAATAATTGGAGAGTAGGGGTCTGACTCCGCTCTTTAGTGGAAAGAAGAATAAAAGAATTTGTGTTTGCAAGTTTTCTTTATTTATTTCTATATCTTTCTTTGTTGTATAATTAATTTTAACAGCTGACAAACACAATAGATTTAGGTGTTTAACCTCAGGACCTGCGGTTGGTTGGACAAAATCACTTTTTTTGTTGAGTAAACTTGATGCGTAGGAAAGCAGAGGCAACTGAAGGTAGCGTGAAGTACTTGAGAAGAGGGGGAAAAGAAAGAACACAGTTCAGAATGAATGGAATGCCGGGAAATTCGCTGAAGCGACAAATGAATTGGCTAAGGCTGAAAGATTGTGATACGCTCCGGCCATGGACGGTTGCTCATCGGACGTGCTAGGGCGAAACGAAACCCCTTGCACCTGTTTTACGACACAGAGAGAGCATTGATGTGTTTTTAAAGTGGTGTTTATGAAAATTCAGATGCTTCTGTCCTCAGATTTTATGGTGCAGGGCTTCCGAGGAGCCGCATATCGATTTCCGCCAGGTATGAAAGATTTTCCTATCCGCAACGTCAAGACCAGCCCTGTGCCCCACCGAGTCTCCTATTCACTAGGTACCGGCGGCTCTTCTCCTGAATGAAAGGGGTCAGAGCGTGAAGCTGACTGCTCACCCGCATTTAGTGCCGGGGTTGAGAATAAGTCGAGCTGTGTCTCCACTCCCTATGCCTTTGTGGGATGCACAGGGAATAACCATCACCTTTCCAACATGACCCTGCAGCATGAAGTGGTTTAGTTTGTTTCTTAAGTAGGTGGTACTTGAACCTGAGAATTCAGTACTCCTTATCACCAAAGCCTGTCACAGGGTAAAATCTTGAGCCAGTTCAATCCCATGCACATTCTCAGCTACCTGTTTCCATTATCCTGCATCGTTTTTAATGCTGTCTTTTACGCCCTGCCATCCTCTTGAAGTGGTGAGGCCTACTTTTGCTCCAACGCCCGTTGGTATGTGTTATTTAACAACGCTGTCAGTATCAGATGCTGCAGCGTCGAATGGTGTTGGTATTGATGAAGAGACAGTTATTCGGAAGGAAGCGGTTGTTGCCTGATCATGGTACTACTGTCTTGGCGTTTGCCTGGAGAGAGTGAGAGGAGCCGCGAGACATATCACTCAGGTTTCCGTAAGTCCCGGCCGATGCTCGAACCACTCGCCACCGGAATGCAAGGCTGTGCACCAGCCTCTTCATTTCCATCGCTCATATCAATGCCCTTAATTTCACTACCTCGAAATTAATAATCAGATTGTGTGATCGCGTTGACGACAGACGGTTAAGTAAACCCTTTCTTTCTGATATTAGCTGTTTTCACGCGTACGCCGAAACATGCGGACACCCTAATTCATAGTGTGTTTTTCCATTATTGTGTCATGTATTTGTGAACGTTTTATTATTTGTACAAATCATGTTCCCGTGATGTCAATTATCCGACCATAGTTAAATGTTAAGCCCTTTACGAGATAAATCCATGGAGACCGTATCTGTTCGTTCGTCAGTCGGTGACTAGTATTGGCGACTAAACTGTTTGTCGGATGTTCATGAAGTTCGGTGTAGGATTTCTTTAAGAAGAATTGAGAAAGGGCGACCTTCGTGAAAATCGGTTCGTTTACAGTCATATTTTGACTAAGGGCGTAAGTGAGTTTCTGCTTTTACTCTCCATGGCTCTTGGCCGATTTTAGTGAAATTTGATATGGAAGACCATTTTGGTGAAATTCGATGTGGAAGACCATTTTGGTGAAATTCGATATGGAAGATCATTTTGGTGAAATTCGATATGGAAGACCATTTTGGTGCAATTCGATATGGAAGACCATTTTTGTGAAATTTGATATGGAAGACCATTTTGGCGAAACTCGATATGGAAGACCATTTTGGTGAAATTGGATATGGAAGGCCATTTTGGTGAAATTCGATATGGAAGACCATTTTGTTGAAATTCGATATGGAAGACCATTTTGGTTAAATTCGATATGGAAGACCATTTTAGTGAGATTCGATATGGAAGGCCATTTTGGTGAGATTCGATATGTAAGACCATTTTAGTTAGATTCGATATGGAAGACCACACTACCACAGAGCATTTACAAGTTGCGTGAGAGTCAGTGATATGGAGGCTAAACGTAAGGGTGTAAATGTAATTTTAGCATATTTTCAACCCCTTTCGTCCCATTTAGATAGAATTCGGCACAGGAGCTGCTCACGCCAATTTACTGGGTATCGTATCGGTTCATTTCAAAATATACATTAGGGCATACGTTCTTTCCTCAGTTTCTTCATTTATTGCCCGATTTGGATGAAATTTGTTATAAGAGACCTGTACGTAATTCTGTTAACCATGTATGAGCTCATGAAAATCGAAGCGGGGAAGGCCGTGGTTTGTATGTGGGCGTAAATTTTGTTACATTTAGGCGTGCACCGAAAAAAACCGCATGGCATTCTGAATGTAAAGAACGCCTTGTACTGCGTTACGGAGTACACCATTTGCAGTGTCGGTTATGCTGTTCTGAGACAAGGATGAATGCTATGTCGTAATCACCTTACAGCTGTGAAGGAGAATAGGCTGTCTTATCTGTTTTCGCTAATAAGGGAACATTATCTGCTGAACATGCTGTAAAACTCCACGAATAGGGAGGAGGTCAGCCTGTGTCAGTGGCGTACCGGGGGGATGTTTGGGGGGTCAACCCCCCCCCCCCCGAAATTCCGAAGGCCCCCCAAAATCGTGCCAACCCCAACCCCCTTGTGAAAAATTTTAAAAATTGCTG
>Ga0136643_10009416_pt1 | contig 14368 bp, 5 predicted proteins | sample TergutLab28metaG_FD_96883 | JGI IMG/M metagenome (GOLD analysis project Ga0136643, IMG submission 96883) | Labiotermes labralis P1 segment gut microbial communities from Petit-Saut dam, French Guiana - Lab288 P1 (version 3) (version 3) | ecosystem: Host-associated > Arthropoda: Insects >... | reverse complement strand
GAGTATATACCGTGTTTAAAATATTCAGTACCTATATTTGTTGGATAAATATATAAAATGCAACTTTAGAGGTTAGCGGTGCGGTACGACCACTATAGTTGACATTAGGCGTCAAAAGGTTAAACATTAAGTTATTAGCATTTTTACACGCACAGGCTGTTGTTATGTTATTCATAATAATATTCCAGCAACTTGTAAATATAAAATTTAACCAACTAGTAATTTATCGACTGTCGAACAAAAATAGCCACAAGTATTAACGAAACGAACTTGTTTTACCAGTTCACGAAAATGATATTGCGGGAGGATTCCAGCGCAAATATTGTAGTCATACGGTTTATGATCGTTTAAGTATAGTCGGCAAAAGAGACCGTAATTTATGGAGTTCTCAAAGGGGTCGATGATTTTCTATTGAGGAAATTCTGTGTTGCTATAGAAGTTAAAATGAATAATTTCTGCCACAGAGTGACATGACATTGCTTCTGATTCAGAATTGTATTAATACATCTCAGAATTAACATCCTATGGCTTAGCGTAATATTCTCTAGGAGGAAAACATCATCAATGTATTTTATAGGCTCCAGTATAGACGACTTGACGTCAGAATTACAGTAGGGTCAAAATTGTTCTCTTCACCATCTTATTCAGACTGGTTCTAGGTGGATATGAGGTTGGCTTATTCAGCCCTAAACACGTCTCAATAAGCCTAAAATTAATTGGAATAAAAAATGAAAATGTGTAGACCGATATCCTTCATGGCACAAGAGCCTGTGGGTCAGGACCTCATCATTATAAAGTCTTCACTGCCACACTGACTTAGGCACACTACACCCCGTAGGATTCCTCTGGACGAGTGATCGGCCCGACTCAAGAGACCTCAAACTGACAACATACGACACTCACAAGAAACAGACATCCATGTCCCCGGCAGGATTTGAACCCGTAATCCCAATAAGCAAGTGGCCGCAGACCCACGGTTTAGACCGGGCAGGTACTGGGATCGGCGTAGACCGCTGTAGTAATAAATGTATAAAGTGCGTAACCTACACCAAGGAAAAAAAATAAAATAAAATACGCGCGTTCAAAATGGAACATACTGAAGATTTAATTTCAAAATGAGTGGCCTTCAATTGTAATTTTTAATTTTCAGTTGTTTTGGGTGTTTTACATAGTTTTACGTAACTTCAGTACACTCACAGACAATTCAGGTTAAATGTATTGAGAAAACTTACAATGATATAAAACATGGACCTTATGTGAAGTAATGAGATCTCATTCTTCATGCAGGTTAATTGTTATGTACCTACAAATTACTTTTCTCTGTTTATTTTTGTGGTGATATCTGATGATGGCCTTTGTAATTGAAACATTGTATATTTAACAACACAACATAGAACATAACAAGTGTGCTGTGTTTGGCGGATACATGATGCCTTGCTTAATAATATCACAATGCGATTTAAATTAAAATTGATATTGTGGTAGCCAGTATGGTGTCTATACTTAAATATACGTGGAATCTGCATTAACATTAACTTTGTTTCATAGTATTTCTTTGTTACACAGCATGTACCTGCCAAGTAGAAGCTAGAACACTGCCAGCTTAGTCTCTGCCTTGGCAGGCTGTTAAAAACAAATCCGATGACTCCTTGCGCTGTTGTAAGGGCCTTAAAATCGGCTGCATTTAACTTTCATATGATTTTGTGCTAATTTATAATTCCCTCATCCACCTATTCGACTATATCACTCATCAAGTTCTTCAACAGCCTCTTTAGTAAAATTCCCCTGATACCCCTGTGTGGAGGGGTTCAAACTTCTCGCGAAATAATAGACACGAAACTGATTCCCGTACCTGCTGAAACTCTAACCTCAGCCCTTCAGCCCTTTGCCAGATATTTTAATAACTGAGCTAACCCTGCTCCTGAACCTGTCTGTAGAATCCAGTTGAAATATGATGGCACACGGTGATGCAAGGGAGTGAAAGTGAAAGGGAAACTGGCGAATGGAGTGGGTAGTCAGTACCCTTCACAATACCTCGGAACATGGTGTATCCAGCATTACTACCGATGATGCGCACACCTCAGCTGCCAGTAGTCGACTGAACTGACGCCCCCGCCGATTTAAATGGACTCGTCCGTCTCGCCGAAAGACGAAAAATTGTTTCTGCGCGTGTGCCATTTCAAAAGCAGTCTACTACGGACGTTCAAGAGCGTATAATGGTACTGGAATATTGCATTATTCGCGAGGAAAATTTCGCTGTATATTTCGAGATACATTCCTATCATGCGCCTGAACAAAGAGGGGAATATCATAAGAATCCTCAAGCCAGTGTTTACAGCAACATTCTTAGACTCGAAACAGTTGCCTCCTAAATACTTGCAGCGTTATTGTGTCACAACATTTCGGCCCTTAAACAAAGCAACACTCCGAAAAAATACTGAAACAAAAGCTTCTTCAAGACGCCATGATCCAAGTACATTTTGAACAGTCATTCAGCATATTTATTACATCGCAAGGTATTCTGCCTTTTTTAATAGACTCTGAAGGCCTTTGTTATACAGCACAGTACACGTATTTTACCATGACTTAATTGTCTAATATTTATTTAAATATGCGCTATATTTAAAAAAAAGTTCCCTGTGACAGTCATTTAAAATATTAAAATTTGCAGGTGCAAAATTTCGGTACCCATGAGCCAGTTTTGACCAATTTTATGGAGTTAAGTTTTAATTAAAAGTAAATCGAAGCTTGTTTTTTTTAAAGATAGAATATTCCATTGTGTTTTAGGACGAAACAAATACCGTTCGCGATTGTCAAGCACAATTCTTCCAGAAAATCATTCCTATTGCCAAATATGTGTTGTACAAATCTTATTGTAGCACCGTGCATTTTTTGTAGAATCACTTCAATTTATTAACCAACGCATGCACATACAGTTTCACATAAAACACTTTTAAAACATTTTAAAACACTCCCGACATGTTTCGATCTTATCAGATCATCATCAGGGAGTTTTGTTCCTTGCTAAAGTTATGTTACAGTATTCACAATTCAATTCGTATTTGCAAACGAGGTGTTGTGGCAGCATATCATGTTGTGTAGGAATGTATTGTGGAGCAGTGGCTCGGTGTGCTTCGAAGCACACCGAAATATGTTGGAATGTTTTAAAATGTTTTAAAAGTGTTTTATGTGAAACTGTATGTGCATTCGTTGGTTGATAAATTTATGTGTTGTATGTTTCAGCTTAATGCTTTAATAAGCTCCCATCAGGCACTGGTAACAAATGTGCACGCCTATGAGACGAAAGCAATATGAAGTTTAAATAGCAGTTCACACATGGAGCACGCTTTGGGTATTGAAAGAAACTTCTAAATAACTGTGGTTGGCAATCATATACTTCGTCTGTGATGCTTATTTTAAATAAAATTTTAACGTATATTTCCCATAAAAAATTTAATGGAAGTCGGTTGACTTCTTCGGTTATGAAATGTGTGGACGAACAGGCATCTTCCCGTTGATAAGTACACTCATGCTTTGTGTGCAAAGTAAATCATGCGCCTGTAATTTTCGGCTTTACTTCTTTGAAGACACAAGGACTGTGCTAGGTTGCTAACTTCGAGTGGGTACCCAAGAAGAAATCATGGCTATTAGCGTGGCGCGCTTACAGTACAACATCTTTATGGGAATATAATCTGTCTCGGTACACAAATCTACTGCAGAATTTACATTACACGAACTTCTTGAAATATTTGACTAAGGTTTTCACAAGCACATAAGTCAGCATCTACCAGACAAGAGCGCCTTTGTACCGCGTGTTGTTTTATTCCCCCCTCCCCCTCCCCCTTCTTAAAAAGGATTTTGCCCTATAGGTGAAGTCATTCGGTCGTTTGATAAGACTGCTAATTCTTTTTCCTCAACCTCTCGTGAATATATTACGCTAATTTTTGCGTAGTACGTAGTAAATTTGGGCTATGTGTGTGAACGCACACTGAGAGTTAGACAAAGAGAGTTGGAAACCTTGTTGCCATATCCTCTCTGCATAACGGAGTAATAAACAACGTGTGAAAATCCTGTTTAAGTATGATGTTAAATGTGACACAGTCGAAGTGTAATTACTTATTACCAATAACAATAATTTTGTTTAACTTTTTCCAGGTAAATGTGTTACAGCTGAATAGGAATAAGCCCAGTAAGGTACATAGTTATAAGTAATGGAAACTAAGTACCATTTAAAATGATAACTATAAGTGGCTACTTTCGTTCCCACTATTAATAACTGTGTACCGATCGAGGTTGAAGTTCGACTTATGGTTGTAGTACGCGAACTATACCTGTCCTATACCGTAATCTATGTAGTAAGTAATTAAATACAGCTTCTTAGAAGTGATGACTTGGAGAGAGAATATCGAAAGCAAGATCTTTGGGGTGATTTTCTTGTACAGAATATGTAAATAATCATCCTGGATGATGATTTAGAAGAAACTGGAAAAGATTAAAATTCTGTTTTCTAATAAACAGAGGCAAGGTGTAAATGATGGTCATGATGGAAAATCGTGGCCAACAAAGGATATGGATATTACGATTGAATGCAGCATTTTTTGTGAAGAAATAACTGCATTTTCTGAGTAGGAAGGTGTTTCTCACAAAACAACAAACATCATACCGAGCATCACGGCCGAGTGTAGAGCAATGCTGCTTTTTATTTTGGAAGTTTCGAGTTTGGATCTCGACCCAGAGACCTTTTATTTCAACAGGAACAATCGTAGTTTTTGCTTAGTACGTGTAGGATCATTCTGGCATCGTAACTTAAATTTGGCCCCGACCAATTTCCTTTACGTTGCCAAAGCATACTGTCTTTGTACCACTTGATGTCTTGTAGTCTGCTTTCGCCATTTCTTGCGTTTTGCCAAAGAATGCTTGCAATGTCGAGGCCATTTATGACGTTTCCTAACATGCTTATTTTTACTGCGGAAGGCTGTTAGCCTTAAGGTAATGGAAGACCACTTGTCGCATATCCGTTAATCCACATGCAACACACTACACCTCCCTTCTGTATCTAAAATCCGTTTGCTACAAACTTCGTCTGGGTGTTCGCTAAGCCGTGATGACAGCGACCCACAAAATATATACAGACCGACTTTGCACAAAGTTGTATTGAACTTGATAGCAAAATCTCCGAAAGCACTATCTGTAAGAAGGATGTTTAGAAAAAAGTGATAAAAATTGTCAGTTCTGTGGGCCATCTTGTTATGGCAACATGATGTACCTCACTAACATTTATCATTCTTTGTTTCTCACCAGATGGTTCTTCGACTATCAGTTGCGTTAATTATGAGCTAAAAACCAACTTCCGGAGACCTGCTGTCTCTCCATCAGTAAGGTCAATGATGGTACAGAGCAAGTCGCAAAACGTTGGTTGTTTATCCATAATTGATGCGGCTGGTGGGTCGAGAACAATTTAACGAGTTTGTCCGCTGAGAAAGCTTCGTATATTACGTACTCCTTTATTTGTTTCAGGTGAGTCAGAAGATTAACTGTGTTGGTTTGCTACTCATTTCTTTCTGCTGGCCCCACTCTGACAGCTGGAGGAACTGTGAGTCTCTATTTCAAATGTTGTACAATTGTCAGAAAACTCTCAGTAGGTGTACCCATCCAAGCGAGTTCAGTTTGTGGCACTGCTACATGATTAATGGCATTACAATTCGTTCCACGCTTGGGTCACGTAAAGATATTAATTGCCGTTTACAACATTTTGTATGCATTGTAATTTATTATTAGCATTATTCGAAGGGTTATGAACGTGATAAACCAAAGTTTCTTAAGATAGAACCTAAAATCTTCGCCATTTTCCAGCCACTTGCTTAGTTTGATATAAAAAAACAAGCAACTTAGAAGAAGTTTTACAGATATTTCAGACAGAGGTACAACGAATAAAATAAATTTAGTGCAAGTTTTGTGTGAATAATGTCAGCAATTATACAGGGCGTTTCATAATGTACTCCGGAATTGCAAAAATTTGTTATAGGAAAACCGTAGGACACGTATTTACGAAGCCTGTGCAGATAGAAGGAACAACTCAGAAATTATGTTTTCCCCAGCAAGCAGTTTTTTCATCGTAGTTCACATTTCTGCCGCTAGGCGATGCGAGTGCATGTAGTGAGAAAATGGCCGCTCCGGGGGAGAAGTTGTTTTGTGTGTTGGAATGTCACACGAGTAAGTCTGTGGTTACTGTGCAAAGTGCATTTCGTGCAAAGTACGCAAAGTACCATTGCCACGTGACCTCGCTGACCTAAAGGCACGGATCATTGCAGCAGTGAAGAATATCGATACACCCATGTTGACGCGTGTGTGGCAAGACTTGAATATCGTATCGATGTGTGCCGTGCCACTCATGGTGCACACATCTCCAGTTGTCAAAAAAAAAACTTTTTCGCTTTTCCTGTGGCTGTGAACAATTCCATTAAGGTGGGTCCTTTGGTTTTCCTGTTATAAATGTTTGTAATCACGGAGAACGTTATGAAACGCCCTGTATTATAAAGGATGTTCACATGTCAGGATGTTTACGCTTTGGTTGTAGTAACCTGGAATATGTGTCGTGAACTTGAATAATTTAGGGATCGCTGCTGTAAGACGTGGAGTGAAATACTGTTTGAAGCGTGGCTATTTGTTTTTATACAAGAAATAAGCTCTTTCGTGATATTGGAAGTGTCTGTGTGTTGTGATGGGGGGTAAAATACCTAAAACACTCATTTTCGTCCTTCATGTGCTAGTGAGGCATTATAAATACGATACATTTTAGATGGATGTTTTCAAGGGAAGTGACTATCTGCGGAACGGGGTAATGGAACGGAATGTAAAGAATTATAACAAGGGGTCAGTCAGGAAATGTGTACATTGCTTATTATATCGTTATAAAAAAACTGCACTGATTGCGATTGTATCATGGAAATTTTCGCCGAGAGATTAGCGTCTGATACCAAGCCCGAAGCATAATATTGGCGGTCATTAATTTAAAGATGGAGCGGCGACTGGTAACGTAGATGACGGACTTCAGGGAAAGGAATGGGAGAGCTCTTTTCACGTTACGACAAATGCCAGAAGCCTGGCGAGGAATGTAGGAAAAGTGGAAGCTTGGCAATGGAAATGTGAACTGTTCTTATTAGACGATATGGCCTATTATATTATTATTATTATTATTATGAAGACCTAAAGCTACCTGGGCGGAAGTGATTAGAGGACTGTTGGGGGAAAAGGGATTAATAGAAGAAGACTGGAATGACAGAGACAAATGGAAGTAAAAGATAATTGTCAAATGGGCGCAGTAAGATGTAGAAATGTCGAAAACCCTGCTAAATTATTATTATTATTATTATTATAGCAACTAAATTGAGGTTAATGAACAGGAAATTTTGTTCAATAAAGCCACCGTTAACTAATTTAACGTTATTTCCCAGCATTTTTCTCGAAAAAAACAAAACACCTCAGTCAATATCGCCGATTTCCAGGCCGAGATTGCAAATGCGGACCTCCTAGATACTAAGCAGAAGTGTTAACTAGTGGACCGTGACGTGCGGTGATAGGTTCCGGAGGTTACTTTTGTGAGGAAGGTAATGAAGCTTAGAAGTTCTATACAAGCGGTTGTGAGAGTGGTAGCTGCTAATCGAGGAGGTAATTAATTGGTTAATTAGTGGCTTATTTATGTCTAAGGTGTAAAGTTTCGCAGTTTCTTCTCGATTGGTTGTGACGGTGAACCTATGAATTGATAAGAATTAGGCACGAAACTACTTGGGTTTGTTTGTTTCCTTAAGAGTTACCTAAACGAACTGCAGAACCACCTTCTATGTTTGGACATTAACGAGTATTACAATATCAGTTATTTCTGTATCTGCAGACTATTGCACGTATTCTGTCTTGCAGAAATTTCAAAATCACGCCGTTCTGTCGGCACGATCGAAGCCAAGATCTTCAGAACATTTATTAATCTACTACCTGTTGGACCAAGGTAGCGTAGTTGGTATAGCAACTCGCCGCGGGATGGACGATCCAGGGATCGAGTCCCGGTGGGACGCGAGATTTTTCGCACCCGTCCACACTTGCACTGGCACCCACTCAACTTCATACATAATGGGTATCGTCTCATTCTCGGCGTAAAGTGGTCGGGGCATGGCGTTGACCACCCAACCCCCATCTATCGCCAAAATTATAGAAAGAGTAGAGCTATACCTCTACTCCCACTCTGGGCCTTCGTCTTCTGTTCTGGGCGGACTTTACCTTTACCTTTACTACCTGTTGAAAGTGTGGGCCGGGTAACTCAGTCGGTATAGCGACTGACTACGGTCTGGGCGGCCCGGGATCGAATCCCGGTGGAGACGAGATTTTCCGCCCATCCAGACTGCCCCTGGTGCCCACCTAGCGTCCTGTAAAATTGGTACCGGGTCTTTCCCGGAGTTAAAGTACAGCCGGGGCGTTCTGCGGACCATTCACCTCCTTCTAGTGCCGCGGTCATGGAAGAGTAGAGCTATACTTCTACCCACCCTCTGGACCACACCGGGCCTTTAACGGGATCAATTTATCTTTACCTTTACTACTTCTTTAAAGTGAGCGATTAAGCGCCAAAAATTAATCCTTCACTAAAGGAAACACTGGGAAATTTAACCTTAGGTGACATGGTCCCATTGTTTATTATCAAACAGTGTCTGTCTTTCCGAACAACACCACTGCTTTTGTGTTAATCTAATGGAGACCATCCTGTTCTCAACAGCTGAATCGAGGAATAAATGCTAAGTTTCACTCACACACAACATATATATTATTTTCGAATGTACGGGCCACATGTTTCAAATTAATTAATTAATCCATCATCTTGTACAAAGGTGCGCTTTAAGAAACAGATATATATATATATAGTGACAAATATAATAAAAAGAATACAAGTTAAGTTATTTTCTGCACGGTGCTCTCCGTATTTGAGGGAGCGATGCTTTATTTCAAGGTTCCTAGACTTGGCCCACCACTCGTTTTGATCAGAGTGGTTTTAATGTGCAGATGTGGAACATTGCGTGGAATGATATTGGCATTGGAAAAACGAAATACTCAGAGAAAAAACTGTCCAAGTGCCGTATAGTCCCCAACAAAACTCACGCTGACTGGCCCGGCATTGAACCTGGGTTTAGTAATTGTGTAAAACACTTCTAGCAATGTCAAATTGTACGTAGGAATAGTTAACAGGCACTGAGACTGACAGAACGATCGTCTTGTCAGAGGAGATGCCCAAGATTGTCAAGATTTGGAACTAATATCGGATTATGAACTCCAGTAGGTGCTTGGCATGAAGACATACCCACTAACTGACCGTCGTTTTCGAAGTGGCTTGCATTTAGAATTCGACTTGGACGCAGGCAGCAGGAGTTTATCGGATTACAGTGCATCACGTACTACTGGAAGAAGATTGTCGTAATACGAAAGCGACATTATATCCAGCAGTCAACTGTCGAATGCCATTTCCGTGACACTGTATAAAAAAAATCGCATTCAGTTTGAACGGCCTACACTACGCGCAACTGCAATCAACTGTTTTTTTTACAGAGTTTCTAATACGTTGATCTAAAATTATCTTATTTTGTTTAAAATCCCTTTGTTTCGGTTGGCTTCCATCCGACTTTCTGTGTGTCAGTAGTGTATGATGGCGATATGGTGATCTGTGCCAAGCGCTGCGCGTCGATGGTGAAGGATGGCGATATGGTGATCTGTTACAAGGGCTGCGCGTCGATGATGAATGATGGCGGTATGGTGATCTGTGCCCAGTGTTGCGCGTCAGTGGTGAATGATGGCGGTATGGTGATCTGTGCCAAGTGCTGTACGTCGATGATGAAGGATGATGATATGGTGACCTGTGCCAAGTGCTTTATTGCGTAAGGTTTAGTCTGCTTGAATGTACGGACTAGTAAGTTTCTAGCAGAATTTCCCTCTCTAATCTTTCATTCACGTTTCGCACACCCTTCACTGTGCCATTACGTTACTCCATACTCTATTCGGCCATCTGTCTCTTCCATATCTACTACTAGAATATTTCATGTGTTCGTATCTACTTTTTTCGTGTATGTACATCTGTATATGTAGGCCTATGTTGTGCGTGCTTACATACGTGTGTGTACATAGGTTTATGATATGTTTTAAGACTGAGGAACACGTGGGACAGGATAGTTTGGTGCAAATAATATCTATGTGTCATTGTCGTATTAGTAAAACTGGAAACAACCATCAGTCTTTTACGTGTACATAAAAATGCAAGCATGTATACGCATGTTATGTAACACAATATTAGTGTTATTAATATTAACAATACCTACAAAAAGAGCAGGTACTACTGCTGTGAGTAATACTAATAACAGACATGCTTTATTTGCACCATTCCGCTTTGTTCTGACTCTTTGTCAGTCTTCAAATAGAAGAAGATTTTTTTTTTTATTTTGACATTTAGAAATTAATAGTCGCCAACGAACTAGAACTCTTCCCAGCTCATACAAGGGCTGCAGATAAAGTTTCGACATCAAACTCTCAAAAATCAAAGACAGTTGTGTAAATTTTGCCGATTGCAACCCAACATCCCAACATTTACGAGAGAAATGTCACTTCCCCCATGTACCAATATTGCTCCATACAATATTAGCTTGTTAAATAAGACAGAAATTCGTGTTCCACACGTCGCACAAGACAAGGCCTTGTCTTTTCTACATACGTCCCTCGTAAAACATTGTTTAGTTTAGGCGCTACGGACGTGTGCCATTCTCACTTTCTTGCAACGTTGTAATTCTTTTTTAGAGCTGTGAAAAATTTACCATTGCCTCTACAGACAAATATACAGAGTTCAGTACACATACCGGTCCTCCTCTTAACTGAGCCAATGAAGAAACCCAACATTTGCTCCATGTTGAAAACTCTTCGGTTTTATTATTATTGTTACCCGTCCTTGCGTTATTTATCGGTGCTCCTTCAGCTGGGGAAACTGTAGGTTATTATATCAAAATAGGTGGTGATGAACGTGAGTGGTGAGTGGGTAAGGGTTCTTCAAGAAGAAAGTAGTGGCATACCTTATCCGTCTGGTGGAGAGTAGTGGGACAAGGTAGATATTGCACACATATTTTGATAATTGGAGCATTATCTGACGTACGTAATTAACTCGGAAACCACGAAACCTGCGCAAAAGATTTATAAAGTCAAAAACTTGCTTTTCATTTTCTGTACCACGTTTTTCCCCAGATATTCTTCAGTTCTGTCGGAATTTAGCTACTTTTGAGATTCATGCCGAAGCCCAAGTGCGTAGCTCATATTTGTGAAGTGTTTGCTATTACTATCCGATTTTAGTTACAATTGGAATGAGTCAATGCTTTGCGATAAAACTAAACCTTTATTGAATTTCATGAAAATCTCTTCAACGGAGGGGCATTGTTGGGTGGTAACAGCTGGCACTACTACTACTACTACTACTACTTCTACTACTACTACTACTACCACCACCACCACCATAAACACTACCACTACCACCACCACCATAAACACTACCACTACCACCACCACAATAACCACTACTACTACTACTACTACCACCACCACCACCACCATAACCACTACTACTACTACTACTACTACTACTGCTGCTGCTGCTACTACTGACATCTTATTAGGCTGATATTTATCATGTTTTAGCTCCTTGAAACAAAATTTATTTAATTTTATGTTTAGAGTGTTGAAGCATGCAGTTTGTATCGTGCTTAACAGAGAACACAGTACGCCTCCTTTATGAAAGTCGATCCCTTAATAGACCCAACTGTTACAGAAGTATTCGGTGTTGACTGCGGTTATCATACGAAGAGCAGAATAAACACTGTTCTTTAAAAGGGAAAGAAAGAAACGTGCTAGAAAGAACTGCTTATGGACTGTGTTCGCTGTGTTGCATTATGCAGTAGCGATGTTTTCGTGCCATATTCTGTGTAGTAAGGGTGGAGATTGTCAGATAGGCCTGGTTTTTTTCGGGTAACCCCCCACCCTGCAGGCAATACCGGAGCTGTGATTTTTACAAGGAACACATGAATTAAGTTCTGCCTCCATAACAAACATGTTGTGACCTGTTGCCATATTGGTAAAGTCAGTTTGTCGCCCTTTACGGCCCCGCTTGTGTGTTTTCAAAAATTTAAATTTTGAAAGTTACAAGCCATATTCAGTTACACAGTCATTACTAAATTTGTCGGGGTGCAGCATATTCCTTTCGAATGTGCTTGATTTTAAGCGTTAGACGCACTGTGTTCGATATTGCTACCGCCAATAGGTTATGTGAGGCAGCAGTACGGATTGTAGACGTGAGGTGGCCATAAATGGCAGACAGTATCCGAAATCTCTTGCTGCATTCATCTAATTTTTCTTTTTGGAAGTCAAAGGAAATTGTTGTTTGGAATTAATTATCTTAAGAACACTTAAATAAATTTCAGTATTGCCTGATTATTATCTTGCCTGTATGTCACTTTTTTGGTAATGTAGGATATTGTCGAACATTACCAACTACTATTTTCCAGAAATTTTTTTTTTAAATTATATTGCCCAAGTCTTTATATCTGCGATCATATTTTGCATAAGATCTGGGGCATTTTCAGGCTATTAAATAAGGAACATTATAAATATTCTGGCATAAAATTTAAAAAATAATGTTGACGTACCGAACACTTTCCAAAAAACAAGGGTATTCTGTGGCCCTCACCCTTACTCTATTGACAGGACTGTTTTGCAGAATTTTCTCTTGTACCTAGTTCCGCGAGTTGTTTTTTCCCCCAAGCAATGCACCCATAAATATTTTTACTGTTGTGTTCAGAGCACATTAGCTCAACATTTCAAATTCTACCAACAATTCTACGCGCAACGAGATGTTCGAATTCCCGGTTCTGTTCAAGCTACTGTTGAAGCTGCAGGTTGCACGTTGACTCAGCCAGACTAAGTCTCAGATCACGACATCTTGTCTGTCGGTTCTGCAGGATAATATTTATGTGATTCGTTATAACCCATTCTCCTCCGGCGCTGTGAGTAATTCTACTTTCACTGCTTCTGAATTGTAGATACAGTCACTTGCCTTCGCCTTGAAACATGTAATACCATAAAAAGATTATCTAACAGAAATAATTGAGGATCTGGCTTATAAGAACGGACCTGAACCTTTACACCGTCGTTTTCTTTCCATTCAGCGTTTTGGTGGAGGTGAGACAAGTTCATGTCTCAAACTGCTTAAGGGTCTGTAGAAGTTAAAGCTATAATGTTCGGTTTCGTTCCTCCTACGTCACGATTTGTACTTGAAAATCCTGAGTGTGTAGTAAATGTTCAAGGAAATAGCATGGTTAATAAGACTGTATTTATATTAAAGGTTGTAATTTTATGTATTTGGACTGCATAATGGAAGCTATACAATTTATATTTTCGCCAAATATTATTGGATATCAAATAAGGGAAGATTATTTCGGCGAGTCGTGTTCTGCACGTGGGAGAGATGATAAATGTGTAAATAATTTTGATTGGGAAGTCTGAAAACCTTTCCGCTAATGACAGAACTGGCGGTGGATTGATATAATAGTGAAATCTGATGTTAACACTAAAATGTGATTTTGTGGAGTGGATTGAACTGACTCGGAAAAGGGAAAATGGCGGAATTATGGGCACACGCTAATGACGGTTCTGGATCCAAAAATTAAGCGGATATATTTGATCAGATGGCTAAATTTTGTGTAGTAATAGTGGAGTGTTTCACACCAATTGTTTGGTAGACGAGGTCTGCTGGACCCCAAATCAACATAGATGGGGCGCTGATATGTCCTTAGCCCGACCTATTTCCCGATGTCGTAGGACAGAATCGATAGTGTCGATGGAAAGCGGGGTCTGTTCATGTGCCGAATTGAAAGTATTTTCTTGTTACAACAGAAGAAAGGAAGTATGGCAGGCGACGCGCGCGATTTCAATAACATGGAGACGCGAACTGTCATAAAGTTTTTTTTTCCTTCAAGACAAGGCGCCGAATGAAATTCACGCCATTCTGACTGAAACATTAGGGGAAAATGCACTATCGTATATCACAGTCAAAAACTGGGTGGCCCAGTTTAAACGTGGTGATTTTTCCACCTGTGGCGCTCCTCGTCCTGGACGACCCAAAACAGTGACCACCACGGAGATTATTAAACAAATTCACGAGCTAATCTTGGAAGACCGCCGGATTTCGGCTAAATCAATAGCTGAGCGATTGGGCATCTCACGTGAGCGGGTTGGGTCCATCATTCATGAAGATTTGGACATGCGGAAGCTCTCCGCGAAGTGGGCCCCAAATGCCTGAACGCGG
>Ga0136643_10009415_pt1 | contig 14369 bp, 9 predicted proteins | sample TergutLab28metaG_FD_96883 | JGI IMG/M metagenome (GOLD analysis project Ga0136643, IMG submission 96883) | Labiotermes labralis P1 segment gut microbial communities from Petit-Saut dam, French Guiana - Lab288 P1 (version 3) (version 3) | ecosystem: Host-associated > Arthropoda: Insects >... | reverse complement strand
TTCAATGGCCTCTTGAGTTTGCGGAACAGCCAGAAGTCGCAGGGGGCCATATCAGGAGAGTAAGGAGCCTGTTGAAGCACAGGAGTCTGGTTTTTTGCCAAAAAAGTCTGAATGAAGTGCGAGTGGTATATAATAGGTTGTCACCCTTTCTATAGGCCACGCAGGCCCTTAGGGTGAATGGAGGAATAGCTGTACTCTTTTCTAGGACCTTCGGCACTAGATAGGGTGGGGGGTCAGCCCCACGCCCCGGCCGCCTCTACCCCCGGTAAAGACCCGGTACCCATTGTACAGGAGGCTGGGTGGGCCCCAGGCCCCTTCTGGAAGGGCGGAAAATCTCGTCCCCACCGGGATTCGATCCCGGACCGTCCAGCCCGTAGTCAGTCGCCACACCGACTGAGCTACCCGGATTTGGTATATAGTACACTTACGTATTTTGAAAAACTATTGAAACAGACTCATGCGTACGTTGGATATGGGTTGATGATACAATCCTTGCTTCAGATTTCGTGTCGTGCACTGCATAACAAGACCTATATCCTTATATTACACTTTTTTTCCCGAAAGTCGGGACTGCCCATTCGGTACATAAACTAGGCTATGAACAGGAAAATCTAGGAATCGTGATTCGAATCGCGGCAGAAGTCCTTTTTTCTCCTTCCCGAAAAGTCCAGATTGGCCATGTAGCCCACAAAATATTCTATTTGATGGGCACAGTTGAATTTTTCTTTGTGGTAAATTGGTCGTGGCGTGAAGCTTAAAATCACCTTCTACAATACAAAGTTTAAGAATGAATGGAGATTAACTCCATTCGCCAATACGCGTTCATGGCGTGCAGTGGGACAGGACAGGACACCGCTGAGTGTGCCGAATTAAACAAGATATATGCAGAAACAATGTGTGTAAAAATGTACATTTATTTATTCTCTTTCGCCTACTAAGAACACACTAAAGATAACAAAAGTGCAGTTGTGTAAATTACTGAGCGTTCTTACCAATATGTGCCGAACCCACGACTGTGGAGACGATATGCAAGTAGCCTACTTTGCCTCTGGTTTGGGTACAAACGAATTCCGAATTCCCAATCTTTCTTTTAGTTACTTCAGTAAATATTAGTATTTTTAGGACATTCGTAAAATTGCTGAAAGCTACTGTTAGCTTCATCCTATCTTTTGATGTTTTGCGGACCGTGAATCTCAGTAATTTATCTTAGTAATTAACCAACTTTATGCACAATTTTTTTTTACAATAAGTTTATTTCATGCCTCTACATGTTTCGAGCACCATGTGCTCGTCATCAGGAGGCCAAAATTGTACTATACAGCCTCTGGTATCATCACACCTATAGAATGGCCGTCCCGTGCACCGGACGGCCACCTATAGGTGTGATGATACCAGAGGCTGTATAATACAATTTTGATCTCCTGATGATGAGCACATGGTGCTCGAAACATGTAGAGGCATGAAATAAACTTATTGTAAAACAAAAATTTTGTGCATCAAGTTGGTTAATTACTAAGATAAATTCATCACATCTGTCCGTCTGACCATCAGTCTGTCCACATGAAACAACTCGGCTCCCACTAGACGGATTTTCACGAAACTTGATATTTGAGTATTTTTCGAAAATCTTGCTAGAAAATTCGAGCTTCATGAAAACCTGACAAAAAATACCGGGCACTTTACATGAACACAACTGTACATTTATGAAAATATCTCGCTGAATTTTTCTTAGAACAATAAATGTTTCAGACAAAATTTTTAGAGAAAATCAAAAAGCACTTTTTATGTTCACTAACTTTCTTCGCAAATCGTATCATTTACGAGATAATGTGGAAAAATATGTCACAGACGAGCAGGTCACTTAACAACTCAATACGGCGCATGCGCTGTTCATAATGGATGACTAAAGCATTCAGAGTGTTCTTTCCACGGCTACAATCGTTACGCGAACGCGCCTGAACATTACTTTTACACGTACATTGCCTGTCTTGTTTATCTGAGTGTCATTTCTTCTTTAAAACATAAGCTACCATATACCATGAATTTAAGTAGACAGTAAGAGAGTGTCCTGAAAAAATAAGGAATGATTGTAGTTGTCTCGTATAAAACACAACGTCATTACACGAATATGTAACACGTGTCCTTATGCAGAATATATTTCTCTCAGGATAACAGATACTTGCACAAACCTTTTTATATACAGGAACTACTAAGGCAGGTACATAAGAACCGAAAGAATGAAGCTTAAACAAGTATATAAAGGATTAGTTACTTTTCGCGAAAGTCTGTCATGTCAAGAATTAATTACACTACTTTACGAATATTTCTGTAGCCATTGCAGTAAACTGTATAAAATTGAAAACAAAAGAGGACAAATCACTTTTAACAATTCATGAGTTTGTAGTTTGTAGGCGTACATTTGGAATTTATTTTCTTTAACTGAAACTTGAACATTTTGCACGTCTGTCAGGAGAGGGGAAAAGCTGGTTCCCGCGGATGGCAGCGGCGGTTGTGTGCCGTTCTTTTGGGTGGAGACCCACTGTGGGGGTATGGCAGTGCGGCTCGTGGAAAAGGAGCCTAAGGGTGTGATGGAACTTGCCGCTTCCAATTTGTCTCACCGCTCCCACCGTAAATTTTCGAAATACGGTGTTTGTCCCTACAATAAACACGAATCCCTTTCTAACGCAAATATTTGCTACTAATTTTAATTACGTTTGCCGACTTCACCGATTCACTAAAAATATTTAGACCTACCCCTCATAATGATAAAGAAACAAATGTTAAACACTTAATAAGATGACGCAATCCGACGATTCACAACGTTTGTTTTAGCAAATCCAAAGAGGCTACACATTTCGGCTGCACATACAGCCATCATCAGGTCGTGTGTATCAGAAACGTGAAAATAAAATTATATAGCTGTAGTCATATATGTGCTTATGAAATCTCTGCCCCAGATCTAGCAGATATTCCTTATTGTTGCGCACTATTCAAACACAAAGATGGCGTCTCGCTTTAAGATCGTAAATGCTAGCCACGAGTACGTCCACCAATTTCAGAACTTAACAAGACAGGCACTGCACGTATAACGTAGTATTGAGGCGCGTTCGTGCAACCTCTGTTGCAGTGGAAAAGCAATTTTATTATATGTTCTGAGTGTGTATCTGTAGCCTTAGGTATACAGCATGAAATGCACATGCGCCATATTGTCATCTGTGGCCTGCCCCGCTATGCAATATTTTTCCACATTTTCTCATAAACGTCAAGATTTTAGAAAAAATATATATACTGAACACAAAATGTGTATTTTGATTTTTTCTAAAATTTGTGTCTGAAACATTTCTCATTCTAAGAAGAAACGAACGAGGTATGATAAAAATGTAATATGGGTCTTCATGTAAAGTACCGGTTATTCCTGTCCGATTGTAATAATACTTGAATTTCTCGACAAATTTTTTAAAATTTTTCAACTATCAGGTTTAATGAAAATCCGTCCAGTGGTAGCCGAGTTGTTCCATGCGGACGGACAGACGGACAGACATGACGAAGCCAATAGTTGTTTTAAGCAATTTTGCGAAAAGCGCCTTAAGTAAATAATATAACTGTAACGCCAATATTCATTTCGACCACAAATGCCTCCAGAACAATTTAATTGCAAATTTTGCTATAGAAAACAAGATCGCGGCCTTAGATTTTATAATCACACGTGTGGCTACAGTTATTTTTGATGATACATATGGCCTGATGATGGCTGTTTTATGTAGCCGAAACATGTAGCCGTTTTGGACTTGAAACGATAAAAGTTGTGTATCGACGGATTACGTCATTATTATTGCGTATTGTTCAAACACAACTGGTTTATCACACCTTTAAAAAATGTGAATATTTTCGAAAACTTTCGCGGGCCGCAGGTTGTCATCACTGGTCTGTACGGCATTACTAAAGTCAACCGACGCTACGTGCCAGAAAGAGGAGCACTTCCTACTGCTTTTTCAAACGTGAGCGATCGAAATCTTTGGCGATTTGTGTGGAGCTCAACAGGTTTGTGAGTCCCCATAGCAACCTGTTGAGTGGGTAGAGATACCAGCTGCTCTCTACGATGGATTTAACTTAAATGGAAAAGTTCCTCCAGGGACTTGTACTGTACTTATCATTTCATATCTGATCAGAATGCCCAGATTTCATTTTGTCGGCTTCACATGTGACGTTTAAGGTGATTCCCGAATTGATACGTCGATAAGAAGGCAAAGAAGCAACTTCGTACAGCGGGACTTTAAGGAATAATGAGCGAACGGCTGATATCAGAAGGTATTGAAACGTACAAATTATGAACCTCAATACGCCTTAACACAAGTAAATTATTCTGCTGCGAGATTTCACTTCTGACATCAATGTTGCTAATAAATTTGTGTCTTAAAGTTTCTTGGGGGCCGCGGTAGCACAGTGGTTAAGGTGCTGTGCTACAAATCGGAAGGTCGCTGGTTCGATCCCAGCTGGTGTCAGTAGATTTTTCATTGACATAATCCTTCCGATCGCACTATGGCCCTGGGGTCGACTCAGCCTCTAACAGAAATGAGTGCCAGGAGTATTTCCTAGGGCAAAGGCGGCCGGTGAGTAAGGCTGACAATCTTACCAGCTTCCTGTGTCGTTGTCACGAAATCTGGGAGCCTTAACTTCCTGCAAACCTCTGGGCCTGTCCAGGTCTGTAATGGGACTGCTTTACCTTCACTTTCACCCTATAGATTCATAGGGCGTTCCGACTTTTAAGTGCTGCGATAACCGACGTTTCGAAAGATCACAGTTCCTTCATGACGTCGATAACAATTTACCAATCTATATGACGTAAAAATAAAAAAAAGACTAATCTTCACACTTCTGTACTAATCCTACTCTAACCAACGGACTGACAAACTAAGTAAAACTACGGATTAAACTTTTTCCAGTTTGTTCAATAAATTCTCAACCTTTAATGAAGGAATTAATTTTATTCTGTCAACATGTTTCGTCCCAATATTGCCATCTTCAGGCCAGTAATATAAAATTCATAAAAGTACTGTATAACAGAAACGAGTGCCACGGATATTTCCTAGGGGTTAAGGCGGCCGGTTTGTACGACTGACAAACGTACGACCTTAAGGTGCCAAATGTATTGAAATCTAGTTACCTCATCCTCCTGGAACCCTCAGGGCTTGTTCATGCTTGTTCAGGGATTGCTTTATATTTTACAGCATTTTCAAATCATTAATAATTGAGATACCAATTTTACATTCAAATCAATACATTTTGCTTTGTCATATTTGTTATGGTGACAATCAGTGGCGTACCCAGGAATTTTTTTTCGGAAAAAGGGGGGGGGTCAACAAATTCAGTTGACGGCAGAGGACAGACAGAACGGAGATCTGGGGGCGGTAGCTCCCTAGTCAGGGGTTCTGGAATCAGCTGTAATTTGGTACAAGAAATTTCATACACTAAAATATTCTTAATTTTTGGTACTTTAAGACTCTTTATAAAGACAACCAATTTATTTATCATTGCTAATGTAAAACAATTGCGAACCGGCGGTAGTTTTAGAATTTTACTGCCTTTTTCGAAAATCTTGGGTTGTTGGCTTCCTAAATTCAGCAATTTTTAAGTTTTCACAACCGGGTTGAGTTTGGCACGATTTTGGAGGGTCTTCGGAATTTTTGGGGGGGGAGGGGGTTTGAACCTCCCAACCCCCCACCCCCTCGGTACGCCAGTGGTGACCAATTAAAATTAATAAAATATGGTTAGAAGAGGATTCGTACGTTATGCTGCTGTATTTAGGTGTAGTAGCAGAATAGGCAGCGTGAAGTTCATGGAATGTCGCATTGTTGGACTTGTTAGGATTCTAAGCAGTTTATTGACGTTGGCTATAATTGCCTGTGAATAGCCTATTTGTTCTATTGTAGCAGATGTATGTTTATTTTAAGTATTGGCATCTTTATTACTTTTCACCAGCTTCGTGTTCTAGTTGTAGGTTGATGGTTAAGTGTGAAGAATTCTCGTGTTGTTGACGAATTTCATGTCTCCTGCTTGTAGACGCAAATCTGCCGACGTTGACCGCACCACATACACTGTAGGGCAGGCGTGATTTAACTGGTTAAAATTTTGAAAGTACACATTTTGCGACTTTGGAGAAATTTTTATTCAACAGGCGGATATGAAAATTTTGCCTAATTCCTTAAGAGAAATTAACACCCAAGTAAAACAACACAGTAAACAAAATGTACTAATTACACACTAATTACCAAGCACAACAAAGATAATGGAAATATTTCTATAAACCAATTAAATTCAAGAAAAATAAACAAAAGAACAAATAAAATGTTTTTCGTAATCAAATTGAAAATCATTATAAAATCCGCAGAATTAAATGAAACAAAATAATTATAAAAATGAAATAAATATCTGATCTACCTTAATTTTAACACCAAAAAATTAAATAAGGCGCAAAAGACGGGCGTTACTGACCTCCTCAATCCCGCAGTACACACAAAAATTTATTTCCTGCGTTGCCACTCTTACCAATACGAGCCTCTTAGTGTTGTTTAGCGAAATAATCGCTGTAAATTGTGAGATCAGCACAATGCCTCAGAGAGTTGTATAATTTAAGGTAGGTGGTACGTATATTTACCACTGTACGTCACGAATTTTAGCCCCTGTCTGTTGAGTGGTAATAAATAGCCTCCTGGTGGCGACCAAACTTTGCAACTTGATAACAGTTCTTGCACTGCACTTCCTTATCTGCAGGCGCAGCAAGCAGTACGCTGTTCTCCGCGAGTCATACAAATTGCTCCATAATTGAGCTCTCTGACTTCGGACGGAGAAAGAAGTGAAATGGAAGTCGCGCCTTCAGTAAAAGCTTTTTCTGCTCTCCTATTATTATTACTGTTATTAGATTTGCTACGTCTGCCATCTTTATAAAAACGCTTGAAGGAACTTGAATAAAGAGAGAGGTCTGAAGTATAATTTGGGAAGTTCCACTTCTGTCTGTCCACTTATTTTTGTTGCAGTAGCGGAGACTATCTTGACAGTAATGTCACCTCAATTTGATCCTTGCTGTACCATCAACATGGTACTCACTGTATCCTCAACATAATCCTAAAAGTAACCTCTACATGATCTTCAATCTACCCTTAATGTGATCCTAAATGTACCCCCAATATATTCCTAAATCTACCCTCAACATAATGCTAGGTCTACCCTTAATATAATCCTGTGTTCTGAACATGATCCTAAATCTACTCGTAATATGATCCTAAATGTAACCTCAACTGAACCTTGTGATCCTAACTGCACCCTCAATTTTAAACTCTAACTCCAACTACCCCCAACATAATCCTAAACGCAACCTCAACATGATCCTAATAAGCCCTTAGCATTATTCTGAAATAACTTCAATATAATCCCAATTGTAACCTCGACAGATTTCTAAATGTATAATTCGAATTTTCTTACCTGTAGTCTACGTGATCCTTCCTGTGAACTCAGCACAATCTTGTTATCCTAAGTCTAAACTCAACATGATCCTAACTCAGTACATAGGCCTACTGCCATATAACAAATCTTCCCGCAGGTACCACATTCCAGAAGTTCCAGAGCAGTTCTGTGACACTCTGCCCACAGATACCACATTCCACAAGGTCCGGACCTGTTCTGTGACACTCTGCCTACAGATACCACATTCCATAAGGTCCGGACCTGTTCTGTGACACTGTGACACTGTGCCCACGTATACCACATTCCGTAAGGTCCAGACCTGTTCTGTGACACTCTGCCCACAGATACCACATTCCATACGGTCCGGACCTGTTCTGTGACACTGTGCCCACAGATACCACATTCCATAAGGTTCAGACCAGTTCTGTGACACTCTGCCCACAGGTACCACATTCCAGAAGGTCCAGGCCTGTTCTATGACACTTCAAACCTCTTGTTCAGTGGGGGTCAGTTTTCCTTCCAGGATGTATAGTGGCTTTGGCGTGAACCTGAGTACGTACCTCCCTATAGTACAGAGGTCATAACATTACTCCCGCTCATGCCTTGAGCTCTACCTCATTTGTCCTGTTATCGAGTATAATAAATGCGGATTTTGGCGCCTTCGTATTGAAATTCTGAAGAAAAAAAACGAGTGTTTTTCTTCTGCATATTAAATGTTCAGAGCAGCGTGACAAATGAAGGACACTCAAATTTGGTGTTATGAAGTCTGGCAGTGCAAAGTTTCATTGAATTGTTCGACCCAAAGTAAGGTACACATGTCTCTGTGCACAAGATGTAGGCATACGGGGGTGCGGAGGTTTAGTTCCACTCCTTGAATTCAGCACTATTGTAAGCGAATGGTCATCTACATGCCAGGCCAGCTTTACTCACTGGGAAAGAGTTCCCATTACAGTAAAAACTGTCTATCCACAACTGAGTTATCCGGAAATCTCGTTTAACCGGCAAAATGACAAAGGTAAATTTCACCCTATAACAGGCCACGTAGGTCCAGAGGGGGAGTACAGGTATAGTTCTACTCGTTCTTTTATCTCGATGCTAGATGGGGTGGGTGGTCAACGCCACGCCCCGGCCGCTTTACCCCCGGGAAAGAACCCGTACCCAATGTATAGGAGGTTGGGTGGCCCCCAGTGCCGGTCTGGACGGGTGCGGAAAATCTCCCCCCCCCTCTCTGGGATTCGATCCCCGGACCATCCAACCCTTAGCGAGTCTCTATACCGACTGCGCTATCCCGGCCCCCAAATTAACATTCTGATATACAGAAAACTGCGATATCTGGCAGTTCCTTTCCTCCGGATACGAAAGATACAACAGTTGCTTCTCTAATCATTGCGCATGGAGCTAGGTGCACTGACTGGATCCCACAGCCGGTCTGGACGCTGTATAAATCGGACCGCTGCTGGTCGGGGTTTCGTACTGTAGCTAAGTCACTATATCGACCTGCTCCGAATTTTATAATATCCAATCGAACTATAATAACGAATACTGCACAAGAAGGCTGTCCTGCTTTCCTTGTCGCAAATGAAGCATATCTCTTTAAAATTGTATTGGAGCGAAGAATATCTCGAACAGAAGCTGCACAAAGACATGACACACACGCTGCATGTCCAGTATAATTTTCACCAAACGTCAAGGCTTTCGACATTATTAAAAAGAAATGAGTATGGACAAAACAAGCTTTGTGATAGATCTGTTATTTGTGTGAATATCTGACTTCTCGGATGTAGAATTATGCTGAATATTTCCCCAGTTGTAGGTGATTTTCGTTGAAAAATACGTCTAAAGCCTGTTACTGGATTATTTTTTTTTCTTTCTTTTAGAATGTAACAACATACAAAGTACAGGACTGATATGGGTAAAACATAATATTATAAGCATTCACTGTATTTTCGGAAGAAAAAAGTTTGAATTGCTTACCGTTCCGCCAGCTACTCAGTTACTTTGACAGGAAACATATCAAGATACCGAAGAATATTTATTCCTCAGATTCTCTGTTAGAAGATAATATTTTCCCGGAGAGTGCCGAAATTTTAAATAACAAGCATGGTTATGTATTATGTGCACCGAATGTAAAAATAAGTGCACTGTTTGGAGAAGTCTGGCTGTGCACTGGCTATGTTGACGTCAAAATTTACTGGAAGTTTGGCACTGGGTATTTACAATGAATTTTTTTTAGCTGTTATTTTCTTCCAAATGCCTTTAGTTTATATGACGCTGATGTATAAAGAGGACTTCTTGGAAAATGTTCGTTTTATCAGATCTGTACAAACGTCATAGGTGTATTACTTGCTCAGCTATATCTTCTACTGAGACTTCTTCAGTAGGTATGCAATTTCCGTTGAAGAATGTGAAATGGAAACGGGTTCTGTGTCCGGGTGGTAATATTTGTTTTACATTACCATATGCATAAATGAGCAGATTGATGGCAGTAATTCAGTTGTTTGATGTTAAATGAAACGCACAGTTTGGTTAGTTACTGAACTGGTAAAGGACGGCGAAACACGAAAAAAATTTGGTGAAAAGACAGTGGATTTTACTGGCTTATGAGGGAATGGCGAGAGGCAATAGCAGCCACGGGGTGAATTGTTCAAGAAACGAAGTTCACTCGCACTACAGATAACGCGCATGTACCTTATCATCATCATCGTCATCACCATCTAGCTATATTTGAATTGGACCAATTGTTGACTTCTTCCGGTTTCACACATCTAGAAGTTTCTTCAAAGATCTTCCCTGGTTTCTTCTGCATTTTGGTCTGTAGTTTTTTTTTTTATCTTCGGTAACCTGTTACGAGGCATTCTGTTTACCTTGTGAGACTTGTCAATACAGTATAACCCCAATTATCCGGATTGATTTGGACGGCGAACCATCCGGATATATATAAAAAAAAGATAATTGGATTTTTCTTTGAAAATAGACTATATTGGGCGTTTGAAATTCGACAGTTACTAATTAGATTATGTACCTGCGTCTAAACCTTTCGACCTCGCCTGATATGAAGTTCTAGAAGCCATAATACTGCACTGTACTTGATCCGATAACCGGTAATTTCAAGGCAAGTTAGTTATGTAGAATTCTCGACAAATTTACCCGAAGGAACAAGCCAATCAGGATAATTGGAGATCCGGATTACCAGCGTGCGGATATGTGTAATTATACTGTAGTTGGAACTTCCCCTGAATGGGTTACGAACCCAGAACAGGTTAAGTCCAGCGGTAGGAATCCTACTTTTAGCCTCTGGACAAGCGTGGTTTGGGTTGGCATTTCCTCCATTCCTGCTGAAACAGTTGTACTGTTGTGACTCTTTCGTCATTGCCTCATTTATGCGAACAGCGCATACCACGAGAAGTCGAGAATGACTCTTGAGTAGGAGAGGCTATAGTGCTAAGCATCACTGCTCCTGTACCTCTTGTAATTATGTTATGAAGTACTTGCAATTCTAGCTATCTCTAAACAGGCCTGGACATGTCTCTAGGGCTGCACAAGCTTAAGGCGCCAAGAGTTTCTAGAAAATCGGCACATGTAGGCGGAAAGTTTGTCAATCCTAGGCACCGGCCGCCTTTACCCCTACGAGACGTCCGTGGTACTCTTTTCTGTTAGAGGCGGAGTCAACTCCAGGGCCACAGACAAACTTGTTGTGCCCGCGCGAATAATTCGTGCGTAGAAACAATAAAATATTTAATCAACAAAGTTTTGCATGTCGTGGTATTTCTTTTGAGTGATTCCCCGGCGCCTGGATTTTACGTGCACACTTTTCGGAACACTTTGTCTGTCCCATATTCATAGGTCGTGTCTTGTTCATACGAACTATAAAGACTGGAACAGACAGAGTGTTCCGAAACGTCTGCACATACAATTCAGGCACCGGGGAATCGCCCAAAAGGAAGAATACAAAATTCGCAACAAGGCGAAAGTTTGAAATCAGGGAAAGTTTTATATGTCTGAAACTTTAAAGCACTTCTCGATATACAATGTCTGATATTAATGAGCTGTCACTTTGTATGCACTGTCATTGCCATTCAATAATTGCAGCAACGAAGTTGTCATAAGAAGAGGTTCGAGAAAATATCACATACAAAAAAGGAACAGGCGAAGGTAGATATATTACAACACGTTTCACTCTCTGCCCTTAAGACTTACTGACTTTCGTAGCCGTTTGATTTTGATCGAAAATCGTCTTCTACACAGTTCGAAGGGAATGTAGAGATCCGATGGGCATTACTGAATGCTGGGTACATGGGTAGTTTTTATAGAAACAATAACATCCGCAGCTACGCATTGATTGTGCTGCTATCTCCGGAGACCAAGGGAATCTAACGCATGTCATATAATTCTCGTACCTTATGGTAGAGGCAGTACTATCCAATTTTAATATTAGGTTTCCTTTAACTTAATAATTTTTAGAAGGAACTGATAGAAGCAAACGTATTGCTATCAATGCTGATTTTACGATTCCTAGAAATATTAATCCTGGCAAGATCCGTTCGGTAGTTCAATAGTTCATGATATCGCAAACAAACGTTACTCTGTTACTATATGATGATGATGATGATGATGATGTAATTACCCCCTTTCCTATCGCGGATCCAATATAGAACAAATAAAATTTATTCCGTTTTCTTGCCATTATACGCTGTTAAAGCGAAGTGCAGATGTCTGTGGAGTTTGCAATGCAATTAAAATCCCCAAACCAAAATTTAAAATTACATGAAAAAAGTTACATTTTTCATTTGGGTGCTATGACGTACAGTATGTCTTATAATATCTAAATCGCCCATATTGCAGTTTGAGAAGGGATACTGCTGCTTACCGTGTGAATGTAACCCTTCCCACAACAAACAACTGTTTCGCGGTATATACATACTTCAAGGCATTTTGTGTTTTCAGGAGCATTCCTGGTGCCGTACTGCGTCATGCTGGTAGTGGGAGGAATCCCACTGTTCTATATGGAGCTGGCGCTGGGGCAGTTCAACCGAAAGGGGGCCATCACTTGCTGGGGGCGTCTGGCGCCGATCTTCAAAGGTAACATGTCTGCAGTGTATCCTGCAGGTGACAGCACTGCGAAATGCTATCATCTGCAGTTCGTTCAAATTTATTTTTCAAGACACAGAGAATGGAGGATAATATTAAAATAGATCCTAAAGAGACAGGATGTTAGAATCTGGGTTGGACTCATCTAGCTCTGTTAGGGCTCTGTTTTGTGGTCTTGTAAAGACAGTAATGAATTGTACCTATCATCAAAATCTGGGAAAGGCTTGAATAGTCCAGTGATGATTGCCTTCTGAAGATTAAAGCCAGTTTTATTAATCATCACGCACGCACGCACGCACACACACACACACACACAAACATATATATAAAAATAATACACATTTTATGACACAATTCCAATTTAGCTACATGCTTTGACATCTGTCGGACATTAGATGAATTTTTATGCATGTCGTCCATAAATGTTAGGCTACATAAAAAACTTAACACTATATGTGTTCTGTGCAATGGACATCCATATAGAAATTTATTTTTATTTTTGTGTACATACCGTGGATTTTTATTGTTTGTTATTTGTTTGTACCAACAAATGCATATATATATATATATAGAACAAGTTCACATATATTTGGATAAGTGCAATTAGTAGGTAAATAAATCTATTTAGGTATATTTAAGTTGTCCCTGTCCTTAACGCCACTGAGGTACATAGATAGGCTCCAAGTATTCTTAACATCCACCTTATATGGATGTGAGCAGTCATTTTCATCAATTCCACCCCCCCCCCCCCAAGCCGCATTGCCCACCATTAAATAGTAGGCTGAGAGGGGAGTGGTTGGTTGTAGAAAAGCAAAACCTCTACCCCTGCTGGGAATAGAACGCCGATTTGTCGGCTGTGAAACTATCATATTCTCATCCACAATGTCAACTAAAACTGAATTTCAGTAAAATATCGTGTTTCATCTATGTGTAGGTAGTTGGTACACGTCGTAAAGAAGCCTGAAAACCGGTGGAAGGGATATAAGGCAGCGTCCTACATCGTTTGTTTTCATAACAGTCACTAAACTGAATTTCTTCTTCAGCTCATTCAGCGTGCAAGCAATACGGAAACAAAATTATGCTGTATGAGATTTGTTTCATTTTAACAAAGTATTGTTTTGCTGTCAGCAAGAGGATGAAAAATTATGAAATCAGAGGACCGACATTAATTATTTTGCTGAATCGGCGAAAGGTGCCAGAGACTATCCTTAGAACTGCAGCCAGTGTACGTCATTGTGACATTGAGCAGATCGCATGTGTGACGAAAACAGTTGATTTGATTATAAACGATGTTTTTGATAAAGCTAAAAGGTTTTATAATAACTTCCATTTGTCATGTCATTTTTCATGGACATGCATCCGAACTCCGTTATAACGCCATGAAGGTGGACTGAATACTTAATATCGTTATAAACGGGTGTTTTATAACCGGGGAGTTTAATGTTATGGTTAAGTGTAAGGAATTAATTGACACTACAATATCTGGCGCTATAGACAAGGTGTCGCATAAACCGATATTGTTATAAACGGGTTCGACTCTACTGTTAAAAGTAAAGCTTACACAATCAAGATACGGAAAAATATAATTTTATCTGTTGTTTTTTAAGGGCGTGAAACTTGGTCGGTCCCATTGAGGGAGGAATGTAGGTTGAGGTTGTTTGAGAATAGGGTGTTGAGGAGAATATTTGGGCCTAAGAGCGACGAGGTAACAGGGGAGTGGAGAAAACTACATAACGAGGAGCTTAATGATCTGTACTCCTCACTCAATATTGTTCGGGTGATAAAATCGAGAAGAATGAGATGGGCGGTATATGTAACGC
>Ga0136643_10009412_pt1 | contig 14371 bp, 10 predicted proteins | sample TergutLab28metaG_FD_96883 | JGI IMG/M metagenome (GOLD analysis project Ga0136643, IMG submission 96883) | Labiotermes labralis P1 segment gut microbial communities from Petit-Saut dam, French Guiana - Lab288 P1 (version 3) (version 3) | ecosystem: Host-associated > Arthropoda: Insects >... | reverse complement strand
AGCACTAACAACGCCGCCCTTTTAATAATAACAAACATCCTTTTGCCCCCCCCCCCCCCAAAGCAAATTACGTTTGCTATAACGAGCCTACATTTCAGAAGAAGAAATCACAGCCAGTTTCCCCCCATATGAACTAGCTGTAAGAAGCTGAATATCTGTGACGTCAACGTTCACATCAATTGAAAATGAACATGCCACAAAATCTTCATACTTTTGAAATAATTCATGACCTGCGTTGAGCAATTAAACATGGCAATGAAACCAACAAAGGTATAAAAGTATCTTATATTACAAACATATTATCCCTCCTACATGTTTCGGCCACTCATGGGTGGGCATTAAACAGGATGGATATATCTAAATATTACAAAAGTTTGTAAAATACTTTTCTACATTAATGTGCATTTGCTGGTCTAGTTACCATATATCCACACTTTTCTTTAAGCTGACAATGTTTGTCTTTTGCCAAGTCGTTTACGCGATCAGCTACCATATTTGCAGAAGGCCTGATAACTTCGAAAAAGTTGCTGTTCTTACCAGACCTTACCTTCATTGTACATTCCTTCACACAGACCCACAAATGGCCTTTGCGTTCTTTGCCATAATTGTTAAGTAGCAAAACTTCTGTGAACTGTAAGTGTCTTGAAATAAAAAAACAAAAACAAAAAAATAGAATAAAATATTCAAAACTGAAGCAGGCTGCAAAGAACGAATCAATTGGTCACGTTTTTGAGACCCGTGGTCAAGATACTCTTAGTTAAACCAACCACAAACAATTATCCGTAAGGGCAACATGTCCTGCCATGTCTCAGAATTTACAGGAAGCTTTTAAACAAACGGACTGGATAACCGAGGCACCATGGTTCGATTTCCGGCAAAGGCAACAGATGTGCCCCTTTCCCAAAGTGCCCAGACCAACTCCGGGACCTACCAAGTCTCCTATGCAATGAGTATGAGGGTAAAGCAGCCATGGCGTGAAGCTGCCCACTCACTACATCCAATGCCGAGGTGCAAGATTCCGTCAAGCTATATATCCTTCCCTACATACACTCAGACAGCAATCCTTTAGACAATACGGTCTACCGTAACACGTCACCATTACCAAGAAGTGGGTTTGTATGTATAACATTATTTTGGGAACAGCAAGATTCTTTGTTAGAATAACCCACATCTCTGTGGCCATTATAAGCCTTGTAACTGAAAGCATGTCTATTGTGACACACAGACGTCACAAACCACCCACCCCTTACACCTTGTGACCTCTAAAACCACTCGGCTAGCACCACATTTTTCATTGACCTTGGCTAGAAGGCGATGAGGAGCGGACCCACACACGCTGCGTTGCCAAATCAACCCACGAGAACAAGTCGGCCAAAAATATTTCACTGCACCGGTGTAAAAGACAAATAACGCTGCACTTAATTACGCACCAGGCCATGAAGGCAATATGAAGGGGCAGAAGCATGGCCCTGCGTGTTCTCCACTTTGGAACTAGATGGAGGTAAGTGGTCAGGTTTACGCCCCAGCCACTTTACTTCTAGGAAGAAGCCACCGTACCAATCGAACAGGAGGTTGGTGCGCCATAGAACCAGTCTAGCCGCTTCAGGGAACAAAAAGTCCTCTTGCCCCTTCCAGGAATGGCACCACGCATTTCTCGGCTGTCCAGCCCGTACAAAGCTACGACTGACTCCTCCTGTGTATAACCTACGAATACACCTTCGCATCACGTGCATGTAAATACGTCAAATGTAAACTTACTACGTTGTGTATTCTGCTATGAAATACCATGGGAACGGACGGTGTTCGAGTCCCGACAGGTGCAGGGAATTTTTTCTCTTCCAAGCCGTCCAAACTGACACTTGGCTCCACACCGTTTCATATGCAATACGCTGCACGCGCTGTCCCCGGGGTTTCAATTACCAGTAAAATTCTTACCTCCATCCACCGCCCAGGTTAAGAAAACTCCTCCCTGCACCTCCCTCCACCTTGTCTTCGGCGAGGTGCTACGTCCAAAACATGGATGTCACCTTTACCTTCTACCAAATTCTAGTACGATGAACCACTTTCAGGAAAAAAAAACTGTTATTGACAGACAATAACAAAAATAAAATTAGCCATAAAACTTCTAGCGTGTACCTAAAATTCCATACTTATTTTAAATCAATTGTATAGTTTCGAAAATAAAACTAGCAGACAGGCAGACGGATATGACATCCCCACATGCGTTTCCATCGTGCAAATAACGCGTACAAGTCCTAGTTTCAACAAGCTCGCACTTTCTGTTCGACGCTTTGTCCCTGAAAACACATATAATTCCTAAATTATGACGTTCGGACGTTTCAAACACTAATTTTCTCGGCTTTTAAGCCTAAACAATTTTATGCAGCTGCTGAATCAGCATGTTAACTAGACTTGGAGCTTGACGGCCGAGAAATCCTAGTAATTCCAGGCAAGGGCAGGAGATTTTTCTCTTCTCCAAAGCGTCCAGATAGGCTATAGGTACCGGGAACTCTTTCACCGCTGGTGACGCGGGCGAGGAGTGAATATGTGCCAAGTCTTAAAATACGTTACGACATACCTCCACTTCCCCATACGTCTTTAAGAGTTAGAACAGTTTTACTTTTTATCCGGAAACTCTAAAACGCACCAGACCAGTGGCTAGTATTGTGTAGTATACATATTACGAAACTAAGAGTATAGCCCTGTCTTCTCCTAAAACAACCAAAAGTGGTTCTTCCTTCAAGGACGTCACATTTGCATCCTTTTGGCTTCAACACAGCTGGTTTCCAGGGTTTGACAGCACTAGGAATGTGTGAAAGGTGCTGTCTAGTGTCGTGACGCCTACCAAGGTCACCGGACTCTACAACCTTTCCACAATGGAAAGCCAGTATTTTAAATGTGAATTATATAGGTACACAGCGCGATGAGACAGAATAACATAGCAAACCAGTATCTTCAATGACAGTGTATTCTTGGCCTATTTTCGTGGTCTGTATCTAATGTATAACTTCGATTTTCGGTGTTCAGCTGCGTCGTATACACTGAAAATGTTCTAAGTTTCGGTATACGTTATAGTCGCCATATAATTCAGCCGTTCTGTCCGAGTTACATATTAGTTCCGGCCCACTAGGAATAAAAACGAGTTTTAACATGACTGTTAGTTGCGCTTTAACATGACTGTTAGTTGCGCACTCACAAGTACAAAAGCAGTAATCAGTTCTTCTTCGCATAAACAGCGCTAACGCTTGGGATGCATCTGGAGGAAATGAAATCGCAGGGAAATTACGTAAATAATTCCATGGAACCGAGTTAATTTTGTGACGCTGACAGGTGCTCGGCCAGTCCAGCAATTTCTTTCCTTTATGGAATCCGAATGTATACAGAACAGCATTTAAAAAATGTGGAGTAAGCCTACCTAAATTTCATTCTTAATTCTTCACTGTTCACTGCATAACAAATAAGGACGCATATGCACACACGGACTGGTTCGATATGTGTCTGTAGTCTACAAACAGATTAAATTTGTTAAGTTACTGATCAATCTTTCTGATTGATTTCTTACTTCTACACGTGTAACACGTCCCATCCATCTTACCCTATGTGATTTGATCACTCACACAATATTTATAGTGAGGTTCAGTGTGTAATTTCCTCCATATTCGCACTCAGAGCCACCCTCAAATGCCCTATATTCCCCCCAGCACCACCCTGTTCTCAGACATGCTGGTTCTTCCATCCTGGTTAGAGACCAAATATCGAAGATTTGCCGTCATGGTTAGACACCAAGTTCCGTACACATACAAAACAACAGATAAGGTTATAGTTTTTAAATTTCAATATTTCTACTGCAAAAGAAAAATTTGAAAGCCCTCGTGTATGACGTCTGGCAGGCTAAGAGTTTTTTCACTTTTCCGTAGCTTTTCAACGTGGTAGAAGTCCCAACCTGCCTTCCATCCACTGGGTAATAGAAACCGTTCCCCTGCCGGTAAGAGCCGGGGCGTACGGACAAACTCGCCTTCATTTAGAGCCAAAGCTAAGAATGCGCAGGGTTATGCCTCCACTTCCCCACACGTCTTCATAGTCATGCTTAATTAGGCATAGGGGCATCTGACCCTATTCACCCTCACGGGTTACCACTCGCCAAGTTTACAGACCAAAGTGAAAGTGTACTATAACTCAGAATGTATACCTCAGAGATTACAGTTAATGCAAATCACTACAGCAGGCTCTCTTCTCGGGACGCCTAACCCAGAAGACTATAAGATCTGTCTTAATGTTAACTTCCCATCCTATTCTCGGTCTTGCAAGGGGCCATTATGCAAGACATTTCCCCACCAAAACGTTTGCATTCAGTCTCTACCATCGTCACGCATCGGAGTATCTTTGTAACGTCACTACCCGCAATACACTGTTCTAATTCTGACTGGTTCTATGTAACTAGTCTAATTTGCTTGCTGTGCGTTACCTTCCGCAATATTTTTCTCGTTACCAGATCGCAATGCCACCTACACACGCCACTGCTGACCAAAGGTGACTCATGCCACGCAAACGCTCATTCCAGTCCCTCTCTCTGCCTTTTATCTCTTATCTCTTGCGAATTGGGGAGGGGGCGTACTTCCAGCAATGAGGGAGGCAAATACAGGAAACAAAAACAAACATTAAGGGCAATTCAAACTTACTTGTACCTGAACGGAACACAAGACAAGGGTACACCATAGGTTTAAGCTTGTATACACATATACCTAACTGCAAGGACGTTTTCAGATGCCAGCCAGAGATAAAAAGTCGGAGCCTGACTTGTAGTTTACACAATTTAAGGTATATTCATAGCTAACACAACACTGTCCAACGCGTGTACTGGTCGCCACTAAGGAATAAAGCTTTGGTCTTGAGAGAATGAGTGGGTGTCCCGTATCTACAGACACAGCTTGCGGAGAAAACACATGGATGTTGCCGAAGTCATTGTCTCTGTCGCCTTCCATTGGCTGCCATTTCTTACAGAGTTTATAACAAGTCTAGAGAAAAATTACGCACAGCCCTACACACACAGCAAAACAGAAAATTCTAACCTGCATAACAGAACTCGTCCTCATAAGACATGACTGAGCTTTAGTCCGACGTATTTTTTAAACTGAGATACAGCGGTTAGCGGTTTGATTTGGCCCCTGCGAACCAGCTGCTATGGTCTAAGTCACAATCCTGAGTAACGAACATTACTTCTTTGGCCGGACCAATTTAATAATTTGGCTTTGTGGTCCGAGTCGCGTAATCGAGTGGAGGCTTTGATGAGAGTACAATACTGCAAATTCAATTACGTGTCATAACGGATATATGTAGCGAACTCCATAAAGGGCAGTTCTTCTTGAAAAGTTAAACAGTCCCTGTGCTAGTCAAGTAATTAAGTAATTCATGCCTTTTACGAACGTTAAAGAATCACTGTCATGCGCACTGGATCTCATCCAGTTCTACTATAATCCATTTTAGACTCACACAAACATACGCACATGCACGCGTGCAAACTTTTTCTTTAACATGCGATTAATTGTATCCTCTCACCATCGTCCAGTTCCCCCAGGGGATCTCCTTCCAGGTCTCCCAACTACGTATAATGCACTTAGCAGTTATCGTCCAACCCTTGAGCGCTCCATCCACCCTATTTCTGAACAAGTCAAAGAGGCTACTATGCGGACACGCGGTGGCACAGGTGGTTGAGGCACTGCGTTACAAGCCGGGAGGTCGCGGGTTATATTCCCGATGGTGTCATTCTTCCAACCGCACTATGGCCGGAAATATTGCCTGGGGTGTAAAGATGGCCGGTGCGTCGGGCTGACAACCTTGCTACCTTAATGTGCTGATTGTCTTAAAATCTGGGAGTCTCAACCTTCTGGAACCCTCTGGGCCTGTCCAGGCCTGTACCAGGCAATACCTGTACCCAACAAGCCACAGTGTATATGCTCGTAATGCAACCAGACAAAAGTGTCCTGGGTAAAGCAAAGTACTGTATATAGACGCGTTCGCAAAGTACAAAGCGAGTGCTAACTCCCGCATGTGTCTTGGTCAGTCAGTCGGTCCGTCCGTTCCCACTGCATGGATTTAAATGTTGGGGGGGGGAGTAGGCCGGGAGGTACTAAGATCTGTCGAGAAAATGAAAGTATGGTCAAAATAACAGGCACTATATGAAAACCTTCGTACATTCATGACTGCTTTGGTTAAGGCCGATAATCGATACTAATCGGTAGTAACCCATACTAATATGTCTTATTCCTTCAGGCGATTTACATGATGCATAATTAAGAAAAATAAAAAGTATAATTAATATTTAACACTCACTGATTGTCTGAAAATGTGAAACTGGTATACAGACAGGTTATGAATAAACTTAGGAACTGAGTATTACATATTGCTACTAAGTCAGTAATTACAGACTATTTCGACGGGCTGAATGTCTGAGGTTACTTATATGACCGTCGATTTAACAAAATCAACGTGTACACATACAAACACACACACACACACACACACACAAGTTCTGATGTTTGCTGACCGTGCATCTCAGCATAACCTTAACAACTGACCAACTTAGTGCACAAATTCTTGATTTATAATAAGCTTCTTGTATTCCTCTACATGTTTCGAGCATTGTTGTGCTTATCATCAGGAGGTCAAATTGTATTATACAGCATCTGGTATCGTCACACTCTGAAGGTGGCCGTCCGGTGTGAACATGCGCACCGGACGGCCACCTACAGAGAACACTATACCAGATGCTGTATAATACAATTTGACCTTCTCATGATGAGCACAACAGTGCTCGAAACATGTAAAGGAATATAAGAAGCTTATTATAAAACAAGAATTTGTGCATTAAGTTGGGCAACTGCTAAGATAACACACAAGTTCTGGAAAGAAATATGACACCAGACCCAAATAACAGCAGCAGTATTCCCTTATATGTAAACACTTGTCAACAGTAACATAAATGTTACCACAGCACAACAGATTAAATGCTATGCCATCCGAGAAGTGTCCAGAATGCAGGGATCCGAAAGCGCCTCAAATGTTACGTTATCTGTACATACCCAACCGCACTGCTCTGCACTGAGATTTTCAGACCACCGGCAATGTACATTGGTGAAGGTAAACAACATGCCACGACTGAATCTTTTTTAACAGCTCCGACTCCCAAGACTACAAAGAACAAAGAATGTCGAAATACATTAATTCAAGAACTTTATCCTTCCTCCCATTAACACCTTCAAGGTGTTAGTACTGACAACAAAGACAAAACTGCCTGTAACGGAATTCCAAAGGCGTGACCGGGTTTCGTTTTCTGACAGTTTACACTTCATACAGGGCCTTCCGGTTACATTCAAGAAGTGGAAGTTAAAACACATTTACATCGTAGAGAGCCAATGCCTCATTATCCTCAAATTACACCATTCATGTATTTCGACATTAGAAGTCAGACGTGAACATTTCTTGTATTTCTCATTTTCCAGTTCTCCCTTAACATACACTGTTCCTCACACACACACACACACACACATATATATATATATATATATATATATATTGTCAACAGACGGGCTTAATTTCTTCCTACTTGTAAAAACATTAAATTCCACAAATTCCAACAGCCGTTCGCATAAACCATACAAAAAACAGCATTCTTTTGTGACAAATTGCATTCCCTTTTCTTGTAAAAGTTGCCGTTTATAATAAGTCTACTGACATTATTTTTCACTTTCTCGTCTTGGCATTAATTGGCAGTTTCCTTGTGAAAACGGGTTTACACTTAACGTACGTTCCAATCTAGGTATATTTTACGTAACTGCTGTGCTTTAGCGGGTAAATTCCACCACCAATGGCTGATACGAAAGTAATCTCACCACTGTTCTAGGCGCACATAGTAGAGAAACCAATACGCATTTTTCAAACTCACGTAAATTAAGTCAAAACAGTATCTCCTGCACATGATGTAGGACTATAACGTCGTACCGCATCAGACGGAGAATAACAACATGGATGGTTTAAAAGATTCGGAATGAGGGGTCATAGTCTCCTATATAAATATATATAGGTTGGCCTACTCAACATTCTCTTGCGACGACTGAGACAATGGACCACCTTTCGTAACTTGCTGGCATTTTACGGTGACGTCTTCCCATGAATTCTTACGGCGTACAGACCATCCGTGGTCAACATTCTTGACTGCTCTCAACACACACGCGGCTACCACCAATCCTTGGAGACCATCTCCTACATTACGTTGATACACGCCGTGGCGACAAGACACAGGGGTCCAGTCGCTAGGGTAAGAAGGAATTCCGCGTTAAAAAAAAAAGGTACAGAAAAAGAATAATTTCTGGATCAGATGGGCAACTGTTTCCTTTTCAAGAAGGATTTCGCGGAGTTATGACGTTGAGCCAAGTTAACTGTGTTTAAACGATCACCTTCGACCGTTTCAAGCTAATGGCGCCGACTATTATACTTCACTTGATCTCATATATTCTGAAGGTCTTCACAGTTGTGCATAACCTATCATCAATAAAGCGGAATCATCTATAATTCAACCTCTGAATCAAGTCTGAGTTCATTCACGCTCTCATTATCAGTACAATTTCAGATCAAAGAGTCTTCCTGCCTTTATGGACTGAAATTTTTAAATAAATGCAAATGTTGATGCCGAGACACAAATCACGCACACATCTGATTAACCATATCCTTGTGAAGCACAGATGTAAAATTGTGTATGAACCCACTAACAGCATCGGCCAACTGAACGGCACATCTGTGCCAACTACAGCCCTCTGACATTTCAGGTCTTATTAGAATACCTTGCAATCTTTCCGCCTCTCCGACTCTTTCCCGTCCCCCCGCGGCTATTCAGATACAATATGCTGTTTTACTGCATAATGCAGCAGATCGATCTATAGCCACCCCCGTTTTGTGGCTATGCTCCATTTTTAATTAATGGGGATACCACGCACTGCCACTGCGATACATAATTGACAAGAGTGGTGTCTCAACTTTTCACTTCCACAGTATGAATTTAAAGGTAGGAGAAAACAGCTGAATGCGTCTTACAGAGCATCTAGTTTCATGTGTTAGTTACAAGGAAAAGTAATTCTCTTATTTCAATCCACTTCACTGAAAATAATCGATGGAGAAGACCGGGCGCTTTTGGTACCTTCTTGTACATAATATAAAGTGCAGTTACGGGATTCACTTAACAAACTAGCAGTTTTTGTTTCTTCGTGTTTATTTTAAGCCAAGCGGTACACAAATCCCGACAGCCAGGTCGTCCAGGTGACTAAACTTTGCACCGTGGCGACTAATATTTGCGGATCCACGGTGTGGTACTGCCTCGCGTCACGCTTCTGGCGCCTACAATTTTGAGGTGGCTCCTGGATTTTTGGAATTTTGCGTACTTCTGTTTTAAGGAACGAAGTATGAGCACTGTATATCAAAATTTATATGAATGCAGTATACACTCGTCCCTTCTAGCTACATCGATAGCAGCGTCCGGCCGCGTATATGAAACTCGTCTCACGCAATATTCGAAATATAGCTCAGACCGGATGACGGAAATCTTGCAGCTGATGATAACAGAATGATTAGTCACGCTTGGTTGGAATAATAAAATAATTCACTGTCAGGTCTTCGCTGCAAACGACTCTTGCTGCTGTGTTGTTGCGCTATCAGTGTTTACAACAACGCTACTTGACGCTGCTCAGTTTCGGACAATTTGCTACACTTGTGAGGTGACGACCAATTATACTGGTTGCTAGTATTTACTTGTTTACTGCCGTGAAAAGAAATATAAATCGACACGCCCAAGAAATTCAGACGCAAAATATGAACGGCTCGTAAATGTCTTTACATACATTCTGCTCGTCGAGTGACGCTCATTCTTCAAGTACGACGCTCGACTCACGTCCTCACTTACCAAGCACTTTAACCACATGCTCACTCGTCGGACACTCAAAACCAAGAACAAGTATGAGACGTCGAGCTATATGTTTACTGGACAAACACTTTAACTCATCCGGCTTTCCACGGCAGGGTGACGCTACAAATCGCAATCCTCTGCGTCAGTCCAAGTACTGATTCAGTACAACGGTATTTGGTTCTCTTTTTAGAGGCAGTTCAGTTTTGAAACTCCTTAACTGAGCGAATAACATGATTAAAAACCCGATGCGGTTGCATTCATACGACCCAGTTTTATCGGCGATGTCTTTAACACCTGAGAACATTTATTTTGAATCGAGTCCGTTTCTGTTTCAACGGTCATGGACTCCGCTGAAGGCTCGGCGGCCAACTAACACTTGCGCGAGGCGCGTTCTTCCAACTAAAAACAACCGGCTTTGACACTACATAAACTGGATTCAGGGCCGAATTTCGCATTTTAATACCCCATCCCAGTAAGCCTGTTCGAGAATGGACTGCGGTCTGAGGCCGGTACAATTTATTTCATGCGCGTACAGCGTCAACTCTAATGAAATATATAATAAGCTCACTGATATACGTCAGCACAACAAATACTTAACGGAGCAATAGGCTACATGTTTCGACCTGTTAACAGGTCATCATCAGGCCTCCAGAAGAATAAGTCAAAGGTGTTGTTTTCAATGTTTTAACTAGATAATATGTATCATATTTTATCAAGTATCTATCAGATTTTATATTTGTTTACAACTATAAAAAACATTGGGATCCCAATTTTTTAACAGCACCTTTGACTTATTCTGCTGGAGGCCTAATGATGACCTGTTAACAGGTCAAAACATGTAGCCTATTGCTCCAATAAATATTTGTTGTGCTGACTATATTAGTGAGCTTATTATATACTTCATTAGAGCATTTCGTGATGCCTTCTCTAAAAAAAGAAGTCAACTCTAATGCTGAAAGGAAGGGGCAACGTCTCGAGACCCTGCTGAATGTACCCCACACTCTCCTTCCGCAGCGCCGTACTTTATCTACTGACAAGGAGAACTATCCTGTGAATCATCACTTGTCTTTCTTTACTTCTATTGTATCTCAGACCAGCCCACGCCGAGCCAAAGACAGGTTAGGATGTCTGAAACATACCGACTAATCTTCAAGGACAGGGAGACAAGTCTGGTTACATTGTAGTTTTATCAGTCACGACTTAAGCCGATTTGATAGACAAACGTGACTAAAGATAATGTTGGGCAACTCGGAGACAGTTTAATTTCAATGCCAAAGAATAATGTTGTATCATGAGGAAATACAAATTAGTTTTCCTCATTTCCTGTATCTTTTAAGGAGTCTGAACCGCAAGTAGTATCGGCAATTCGATACACTTGATACTTTTCGTATAAAACGCACATAAATGTGCAATTTCCCGCACATTTAAGTTATAATGGGAAATACAAACGACGTAATATGTTGTATTGCTCACGGTGATGTCACAATAGTCACTACCGCAAGTACAACAGTTTTACCGGTCTCTTGAATCTATGGACATTGGGAATTGTCCCATGTCGTCCCCACAGAACTAGTTGACACGACCTTCTCTACCGCCAAGCTGTTTCTTCTAATTTATGTTCCTCCCTTGAGCAAGATCACGCTTCCGAGAAAATTACAAATAACTTTGTTATACACAGCCCTGTGTACCCGTCGCAAGTAGGACATAACAGTAGAAGTCACAGTGAATGTACAGTACTTACAGTTACAATAAATGTTGGACTTGACCTCAACAGGTACGTGACACAGACACGTATGCCACTAAAAAGTGTTTTATGAACGGGGCTCCTCCACTTCCAGGAGAGTGCAGTACCCTTCTTAGCCAGGAGCACAGGGCCTTTTCGGTCATCAAAAACAGGCCAGTAGCGGAAAGAAAATGAGACGATAACACATTGCATAAGATTAAGGACACTTTCTGAAATTGTACCAGTCAATTGCGAAATATTTCGTCTTCCTGTTGGCTACCTAAAGAGAATACATTCCTTCCTTCCTTCCTTCCTCTGGGCGCTACAGCCCTGGGTGAGCCTTGGCCTCCTCAGCAACCAGTGTCCATTTCTCTCTTTCATCTTCTCCATCCACTGCTTTATCTTCATTACACTCAGATCTGCTACCACATCGTCCATCCATCTCAAACGAGGTCTTCCTTTTCTTCTTCCTATAAAGAGTCTTCCTTCCATCATCTTTCTTGGCATCGCTCCCACTTCCATTCTCTTTACATTTCCCAACCATCTTATTCTTTGAACTTTTATAAATTTCACAATGTCCTCCCCGTTTATGGATCTATTCAATTCTTCATTATTTCTAATTCTCCAGATATCCCTCTCTTGGATTGGCCCATAGATCTTCCGCAGTATTTTCCTTTCGAATATCCTTAACAAATTCTCGTCAGATTGTGAAGGGTACAGGTTTCAGATCCATATTTTACTACTGGTCTTATCAGTGTTTTATATATTTGCATTTTAGCTGATCTCTTTATAATCTTACTTTTTAGCATATGATGTTTAGCTAGATGCATATGCTCTGTTCCCTACTTCTATTCTGTTTACACATTCACCAATCCCTCCTTCTTTATGTATTACACTGCCAAGATATTTGAAGCTGGACACTCTTTCAAATACTTTATCACCTACTTTCCAATTCTGAGTTTGTCGTCCCTTCTGAGTTGCAGACACAATCACATATTTAGTCTTTTTCTCATTCACTATTAGTCCCATTTGTAAAGAGAATACTTGGAAAATTGTATGTTGACAAACACAACTGTGTCACATGAGGTGTATTTAATGACTACATAATGGACAACTACACGTTTCGGCCTGTACTGGCCATCTTCATGTTGTCTTAGGGGAACTTAAGATCATGCACGCGCACGTGGTGTAGAGATCTCTACACCACGTGCGCATGCATGCTTATAGTAAGATCTTAAGTTCCCCTAAGACAACCTGAAGATGGCCTGTACAGGCCGAAACGTGTAGTTGTCCATTATGTAGTCATTAAATACACCTCATGTGACGCAGTTGTTTGATTACATACAATTTTCCAAGTTTCGCAAACACAACGGGGATGACACACTTCCTAGATGTAAAGAGACTACATTACAATGTAAAAACAAGGCCTGTAACTTGATAGTACATTTGTATGGATTTTAAACTTAGTATCTCATACTACGGGAAGAACACTGGACGCTAAGAAGAGATACACAAACCAAAGAAGAAGAAAGTGGCATAAGGATGAACAAAATGCCAAATGAGGGCATCATAATGTGTCCGCTTTACCGGGTAATATTAGGTTGATCAAATCAGAGAGAACGAGATCGGGAAGACATTACGCCCGCAACAGAGAGATCAGACATTTTTATTTAAAAAGTCACAAAATCTGTAGAGAACAGACAACTTGGAGCATCTACGGGTAGACAGCATAATATTACAATGGATCTTAAATGAAGAGGGTGTAAACTTAATTCATAGAGATTTAACGTTGTACATATTACGTTCAACTGATTAATTATACAACTGTTGTTCCAACTACTTGCACGTGTAATTATAAACATTCATTCGGTAATATTTTTTCTCCTACATGTTTCGGCCCACGAAGGCCATCCTCAACGAAAACTCGGAGAAGAATACATTTATAACGAAACGCTGCCAAACTTGTGCATAAACAAAGTTTATTTACAACACGTTTTACCACACGATACCGTAAATTAACTTTGTTTATGCACATCTTTGACATGATTTTATCACAAATGTATTCCTTCGCAACCGAGTGTACCTTGACGATGGCCTTCATCGGTAGAAACACGTACTGTACAAGCACTTTTACTAAACGACAGTTATTTATAATTCTATGCGCAATTAGTTGGAAATATTGTATATGTATAATGGCTTCATACAGGTTAGGACACGGGCCGGTGAAGGACGTCTGCCTACACAGTAATCTCCAGAGCCAGGATCGCACCCAAAAGGGGCCGGGGGGGGGGTCTTGCGGACTGCAGCTCCCACCCAAACTCAGAACAGACTTTGTAGACACGATGATAATAAACGTTTTCGTGACGTAAGCTTTAGTCGAAATAAGCCACTGAAATAGGCTTATGACTAGTACCCCCAATAGAATTTTGAAAAATAAAACAAAGAGACTTAAATGTCTCAGATGAATTTTAAAAAACCAAGAACACTAGACATCGTGATTTAAACTAGGTGAATCGTGAAACATGTTATATTTGTATGTATATACATGCAGCTGCTATTAGCGTTACGTTGTCTATACTACCGTCTTACGACTATCATTAAGATGGTATTTCATTTATAAGGTATATATTTGTATTCGGTAACAGTAAAGCAGTAAGTTAAAATTACAGAATACTTGTTGCTCGATAGAGAAATGT
>Ga0136643_10009410_pt1 | contig 14373 bp, 10 predicted proteins | sample TergutLab28metaG_FD_96883 | JGI IMG/M metagenome (GOLD analysis project Ga0136643, IMG submission 96883) | Labiotermes labralis P1 segment gut microbial communities from Petit-Saut dam, French Guiana - Lab288 P1 (version 3) (version 3) | ecosystem: Host-associated > Arthropoda: Insects >... | reverse complement strand
TGTGTTGAGAAAGAAATCGGGGAAGAACTAAAAGATGGGATTAAGGGGAGACGAAAGGCGTCGGGGGGGGGGGGGAGGTGAGCTTCAGGGTCCTACCACTTTATCACCGTAGGAAGAGCCCTCGGCACCCATCGGGTGGATTCCAGAGCCGGTATGGAAACTTTGGAGAAAACAGAAACAGAAATAGGTCCTGCGTCCTAGTCACTACACCGTCATGTTAAGCCCGCTCCAGTAAGGAATCTATACAACATTCCGCTCGGACCACCTTACTTGGGACACACAGTCGAAGATAGAACAATATTGAGGCAAAATACGAAATGAGGAGTGTGCTGGATTCGATCAGTCCAGTTCTCGACCAGCTAACAACTACAGGTCTCTAAAAGACTACACAATATCAGTAGCCGACTTTTGTCTTCGCTCATACTGGGATGTTACGTACCCTATGTCGGTATTTGTTTACCGACGTTTACGAAGAGTCTATCCGTTCCACCAAAGAAACAAGCAGTCCCAGAAGCCTTAACCGATTCTTGTTATAATTGGGCAATAAAATTAGAAGTTGGATATTTCTATACGCGTGTATGGGACGTGAAAGCCCACCCCCATAATTTTCGTGAACAGCCTTTATTAACCCTGGCTTTTATAGAAGATTCAAAAGCGAAACATTCACGAATTGTGAGTGTTCATGTCCTCCAGTTTCGCAACCAGTTCGAATTGAATTTCCTGTTTTCTGAGACTCGACTACAACACAGTTACGCTTCGTCTCTAAGAATGTACTAAATGCTGGTCGCATTTCAGTCGTTGGAGAAAAAGTTTTAGCTCTTACTTGAATACCAACACATTTCACTTTCTTTGAAACATCAAGTTTTGAGTGCAACCCGAACGTTATTATTAACTAAAGATCCCTTCGCTTTTATTTCTTAACAACTGCCCTACATTGCAACATAATCTCGCCCCGTAAGTGTAGGGAAACATGACCTTTGTCAACAGTTGTTGTAATAAAACTCAATTATAAAATTTAACGAAAAACCGCCCACTGCGAGTCACTCCGTGGGGCCGGATGGACATGATGAAGCTAACAGGTGCTTTTCGCAAGGTTGTGAACGCGCCTAAAATCATAAAATAATTTAAGTTTCATTAAAAATAAATGTCCTTTCCAAAGATCATAGTGGTCACCCATAACTTATTTATCCGTTTAAAAACAAACGTACTGCCTCTACGTGTGGACACGACTTAGACAGGCCAGCATCCAAATATGACTGCGCATCGGCCCAAACACACTTGCATTAAAACAATCTTACTCTCAGACAGCTCGCATGTTTTGTGACTAGTGGCTTCAGCTGTTGGTCTGACCATCCTGTTGCAGGTTTCGAAATTCTTTATTTTATATGTCAAAATTTAATGACAGGGAGGGTTCAAAAAGGGAAACACGGTAGCCTAACTCTTGTAGCGCCATCTGTTATCGCAAACGTAAACGAAGTAAAGATGTTCGGTAGTTTGTTTTTCATAAATTAGTATATCTCAATAAGCGGCCGGGGTGTGGGGCTGAACCCCCCACCCCCATCTAGTGCCGAGGTCCTAGAAAGAGCAGAGCTATACCTCTACTCACCCTTAGGGCCTTCGTGACCTGCAAAAAGGGTGAAACCTAACTAGTATCATTCAATGATATAGGATATTTCCGAACAATGAATTATCAGTAAAAGAGTTCCTGTTTTTTCGCCCCATACCAAAGGTTCATCCCCCATCTTCACAAAAACCCATCACTACCCATTCTTTCATTATTCTATTTGTCTAGCAGAATAACTTCCAAAGTCGTCCAGTTTCTCAAGGCAATGAGTTTTCGTTGCAGATATTTCATAGGAATTCTGCGACAAATAACCAACGCTTTGCGACAACACAAATACTGAAAGCATTTACACGAGTAGGCTCCAAACCTACGATTCCAGTGTTCGAAAGCCACACAATCACTGTGAATGGCAGTGTTACAACAGTAAACAACGGAAATTACCGATTCTGGATTTTAGCGGCCGAAATTCTAACAATTAAAGTCTTAGTACTAAGACAAATGTCCTCCACATGTAGCTCAGCATGGTCTTCGCCATATACACACTTTTAAAAATGAATACAATATTTGTATTAGCCAGCACCAACCACTAAAATATTTACCGTAAACTCATCAGCTCTACCGATGGATAGCCTGCAACATAGAATACACGCCAGTCCAAGGTGAAGGAGAAGTTGCCGAGGCGGCACGGCAATTAGGCTGCCACCTACACGTATCCTTGCAACGTGGACGTAGTTTCGAGGGGGTGATCGGTTTATTCAGCGCTGTACAGTGAGCTGACAAAAGCATCTACTCTTCGTAACGGATCTTGGCGTCTTCATAATAAGACTATAACCTAAAATATGTCCGTTGACCGTAAAAAGTCGATAAATACTTCCTCCCCATTTACAGCTACACATATGGAACATTGCGCGAAAAATCATATTCCAGATCATACCTACATTTTGACCACATTTACACGCTAGGGAAATTAGTGATTACTAATAACACGTATCAGCATGCTCCGTATACTTACTTTGAACTAAAAGAATGAATATTCCTCGAAGACAGAACATAATTCCACTCAGCACCTTACCTGCAACAGAAAACGTAAAACGAAACTAAATAAAGAAAGTGCTTTCAAGTCAAGATCTTTTGCAAAGTGATTGTAAAGCAAACACATAACGTTAAATGACTGTAGTTCATAATGGAATATTATTTTCCTACAATTAGTGCACGATTTTAAGGCTCATTCACTGCCACAATGGTGAGATTTCAACAAAGGTTCCACGATTTTGCACACATTCAACTGATGAAGTCAAGAGAAACAGTGGCAAAAATATCTCGAATTTGCTCTTCCTACTCATCAAGTGTTCAAGGTCCAAACCCACAAACGAAATCACAATGAAGCCATTCTGTTGGTCCTCAAGTTCCAACCCACCAACCGGTAATATAGTTGCCAAGCCACGCACTAATAGGCAGCGCAGAACATGGTGGTGCACCACCGTACATCAAGTGCATCTGTTCACAACTATTCCAACAAGATACAATGGACAACACGAGACTGTCCAGTACGTTCACATAGCGCTCGCCGTTCGGTGATTCTCATTTTAAGTTAAAATCACTTTGTATACAAACTGTACATGCCATGTTTAAGAAATAAAATAGAAATTAAAAATGATGAAGGGTAGCATGACGTGCCTATCGAATGTAGTGAAAACCGTCACTACGACTTACAAGGACTGTTCAGTACAGACGTACGGAAACATGGCGATTGTTAAAAGGAAGTTATTCTTCACAAAATACAGAAAAGTGAAGACAAAGGGCGAATACGAGATACCAATAGGATTAAAATAACACAGACTATCAAAAGAAGTGGTTAAACTTCATATTTGGCTTTTGCAAGATTTAACGCTGTAAATTTTCGCAGATGGGTACCAAAGTGTCGGAAGGTCCTGCTGTCCGCACCTCAGTGCAGAAGAGTAGCGATAGTCCATCTGGAAGATACAGGCCACAAGTTCTTCTTCAACGTTCGAGCCATCTACCAAATACACCACGTCACATCCCAGAAGACCGAAATCTGGACATTCAATGACGTGAGAACCTGAAGTGTCGCACTTCGAAAAAGTACTTGAAAAATACAACTCGACGCTGCTCCATCAACGTATTTCGACGTCACCGACGTCAGACAGAAGGATGGAACAATCAGTTTTAATCCTTGTGACAGAAACAGACAAAAAGTTTAGTCCGTGCTTATTCTTATGATGGCAATGAACAAAATGGTGGGACAAATGGTAATAATTGTGAGTGAGATTTAGGCTCAATTTAAACCGGCTCAAACAGAATCCAATTTCTGCTTATTGTAAACCGTGGGGTTTTATGAAATGTCGGGGAAACTTCTTGAGCAGATGAGCGACTATCAGCTACTCAAGAAGGCTTATGCTCCATAAAGTAATGAATCACATACAATAAATCAAATCTGTAAGCCTGATTAAACACTCACGCTGTATTAAGTCAAGGTCATAGAAACATAACAGCTAATACTGAAGAGAAATGTATGCAAGAGTTTCATCATCCAGGTGCCTAAAAAAATCCTCATACTTTATCCCAGCCCAGGAAGAAACTTTAACCAGTCCTCGTAAACGTACGTTCACAATCTATTTTGCATAAGCGTACCGGTAAGTTTACCGAACCTTTAGTAGCATTTTCAGAATCAGGCATATAACAGCCTCAGCTATGTGCATAGTAACCCTATGAAAATGCATATTATTGCAACTCAAACTTGCCGTTATTTTTCAACATATTCAACAAAAACGCAGGTATTTTACTATGACTTGTGGAGTACTTTCACTCACACAGTACTTTCACTCACACAGTACTTTCACTCACACAGTACTTTCACTCACACAGTACTTTCACTCACACAGTACTTTCACTCACACAGTACTTTCACTGACACAAAATCTCCAGGCCAGAGCAACAATAAAGTAAACTTAAAATCATAAAGAATTTTTGGAATTTTTCCATTCTATGTATTGAAATATAATACACTCGGTTTCCAGGACAGCACCGGACACCGTCTTCAGTCTTATTTTTCCAAAACAACTGTCATTATACGGTAATTATTTACATTATAATTAAATCCGGATTAACGTCACCTTACACGTGTTGTTCGGCACGTTCGGAAAGTAATGCCTCCGAGCAAGTGTCTCGCGCAAGTTGCCTCACCCTGAAGAAGTACATTTGCCAGCTTGCCAACTTGCTCACGGTTCCTTGGGCTTAAATTTGCATGGCGCACATCCTGGTGTACGTATTGGTTTGCGATGTATTCATTTCAAAATGTGTGACGCATCAAACGAGCTGCTGTTGTGTTTTTTCCCACGAAAATGGACTCTTACCAGAAGCCATTGACACTTATTGGCTTCCTATGATGAAGATACTGTGGACATATGTGTTATGCGTCGCTGGAAAGTGGCAGAAATGTGGACCCGAACGACTTGCTGCGGCCTGGAAAGCCTTTCAACGCATAATTTCGTTAATAATTTCGACGAAATTATTCACGAAAATCGACGAACATCATCCCCTAGACTCACGTGAAGGCCATAAAGAGGCTGAAAAAGAACGAGTAAGTCGTGTTCGTCGAGATAAAATAGAAGATTCTTCGACACGACAATTTCTGACAGCCATACTGGTGTTGCCACTTCAGTGGACATACAGAGCATCACACTTGAAGTTGCTGCACACCATCCCTACATCCGGGATTTGGCATTGTCTGATTTCTGGTTATTTGAAGCTCTCAAAAACATCTCAAAGGATTTCATTTCACACGTGACGAAGAAACAGTTTAGAGCACAGCCTGAAGACTTCTACACCGACGGGTTCGAAAAAAAAATTTCAGCACCGGCGACGTTGTATAGAACGAGGGAGACACTGCGTGAAAAATGACGTATGAAACAAAGTACACATTCTGGGCAATATTTTCCTTTGTTTCTTTTGTTTCATTTGGATACCTTGTCTAGATGTAAATATACAGATATGGAGGTATTACTTTTCGAACACCATACAAACTAAAAAACAGCATAGTACAATGACAAATCATCAACGTTAACCGAAATTCGTTCAAGCTGTTTCAGAGACAGGCGTACAGACGAACAGCCACTACACTCAGGCAGTTTATTAATCTGTTTTAACCTTGAAGCATACACGGAAAAGAAGAAAGCGGGTGATTAAGTCTCTCGGAAAGAACACTGTGGATGCAAAGCCAGCCCCTTTCGTTCTCGATCCTGCAACAAGTGGCACGTCTTCATAAATATTCTGTCACTGGAAATTTGTGAAGAATGGGAACAAAGAAATAATTACCAACAATTCAACTTCACATATCCCTGACAAGAAAACAAAATTCCGCTCACAACCAAGCAGAGTGAAAAGTAAACACCTTAAACGAACTGCACAATTTTATAGGACAAAATGTACATAAAAACTATGTAGAGAAACGCCGTCTTCAAATATGCAGAACAAAACATACAACTCGTATGGACGATCTTTTCAATCGTCTCTCAACCGACTAACTAATCTAGTCAAAATTCTGTGAGAAAGGTGTACTGTTGAACGAATAAAGGTTGTGGGTTTTATTTAAGCTACATTATACTAATACAGAACAAGAATTTGTACTGCACAAGTCCCCTAACATACGGCCTAAAACAGACCCATTCGTCCTTCAGACCCCTTCTGTCACTTATACATAAAACAAGACTTTAACGAGGTCTTAGGAGAAGCAGGTTGTGAGGGTGTGTACTGGACTCACTTCTTCAGAACATGGCCCACTACTGTAGGCTAGTCACTTATTCACATAGGTCCATGACATAACACAACATGGAACAATATGAACTACCGAAATGAAGTACATTTAAGAACATAACAGTGACGAAACACCGCAGACGTATGCAGTGAGTGCATTATCGCAACCACAATATTGACCCGCCGTATTAATAGTAGACTTTTGTGCACTAATTTGGGACGACCACACCACATAATACCTAGAGAGAGCGTTCAGCATAAGGTATACCAAATTTCTGGATGTTATTTTATGAGTAATGTTGCGTAAAAAATGTTACATTACTATATTCACGATTACCATCCTTTATGTTGCTACGGGTAAGTACGTAACGGCCATGTACACACATACATACATACACACGGCCGTAATCGAAATCAATAAATTGCACATGCTTTATCAAACTGTACACACGAATGAAGTTACATGTCAGATAACACAAGGACAGAAAGATATGCATTAAAGTAGGGCACGAGAGAAGTCATATCAATATTAACAAATAATTAAGCCACCACTATACGTGAATTCCCGGAGAAGCTTTAAACTTAATTTTCAATTTTATAATAGAATAATTTCTCACATGCTCAAGTTTATCAGATGTTGGAAAAGATTTTGAGGTTAACAACTGTCACGTATACACAAACATTAGTGTTCTGATAAACAGAATTAGCGCAGTGCACTGACCATAGATTTTCTGACTCGCGCCTGCAATAATGTGATCGTGCCAAAATATATAACATATAACACATTTGTGATATTTAACGAAGCTGAATATTGGACAGCGGCATATATTTAGTATTAATTTAAAATTCTATAAGATGCCGATCAGAAATACCTGCGGAGTTTTGATATATGGTGTTGGAGAAGGATGGGGAAGATAAGTTGGACCGATCGTGTGAAAAATGATGAAGTATTACAAAGATTCAAGGAAGAGAGGAATATCCAAACAGTAAAAAAGAAGGAAGGCTAACTGGATTGGTCACATCTTGCGTAGGAACTGCCTTTTATTGAAGGAAAGATAGAGGGAAGGATAGAAGTGACGGGACGATGAGGAAGAAGACGTAAGAAGTTACTAGATGACATTAACGAAAGGGAGAATTTCTGTAGAGGGCATCCAGTTGTGTTGTAGAACTAAAATTCAATAACAAAATATATATGTATCAGTCGAACACAACAATGATTTTTATTCCATTAGCGGCAACAAGTTTCGGTCACTGCGACCATCATCAGGCCAACGCTACACAAAATTTAAAAAAGACTGGTTACACGTAATGCACATAAATTTCAGGAGGTATGGGACCCAATTTACACCGATATAAAAATCTGTTAACAATCTTGAGTTTCGTTGCCTGTGATGTGATATATTACGAATTTTATTTGTGGGGAACTGTAATAAGATTAAAATATAAAATTGAATATAAAACAAAAAATAAAATACTAGAAATTGAAAGAGAAAGCACTAGATGTCACACTGTGGAGAACTCGCTTTGGAAGGGGCTATGGACTTGTCGTAAGGCAGAAAACAGAATGAAAGATGCCGATCTTAAAGGAACAAAATACGAATGCGTGGACTAAATTTACCTCGCTCAGGAGAGGGGACAAGTGACAAGCTCTTCGGAATATACTAAAACTAATACTTAATAAACAAAGTTCCCCAAACAACCGTTAAACAACGAAGAGGAAACACACAGCCGACAAACGTATGTCAGGAAGTATGCATAAAACAGGTTGGAAATGCCTCGTGAAATTACATTAGCGCAAACCATTGCAAACAATTCATTGCGAGTTTCTCTGCTTTGTGACATTTGCAAAAATAATAATATGGAGTTTGACATTTTGGCTACAATACAAGAGACACAAAAACACCACCAAAAGGACACTATTCAGTCATCTTTACATGCATTGCTTATGGATAATTCATTTCTGTCACAGAAAACATCACTCCAATGTCCAGAGGTAATTGTACGCTGGAGGAGAGTTGTTTATTTTGTACGTCGCAGCGTTCCATAGCCAGAACAAAAGGCGTTATCGTCCTCACCGACGCCGTCAAGCTATGGACGGTTCTGCCCCTACCTAAACAATAACAAAACGAAATAACCAGAACAATGACACTTTGTTATTGTCATGTTGATGGTGAAGCTACAGTAACTATGGAGACAATAACACTGACAGCAACCTAACGTAACGTAACATGTTGTTCATACTAGCAACCCCCTCACTCATTACAGCCTTCAGCCAAATTTGCGTTGCAGCATCGAAGATAAGGTTTCGCTAATGGTGAAGGTAACAATGGACCACCCGCCCACGCTGGTTGGTTCGCGTACATAATCGGGGTAGTGAAAAGATAAAATCACATGTAATATATAACTCACGAGGGTGGTGTCTTTTCTCATATGTGTAACATGCGTCATCTTATTGCTACAGCAGTCATACAGAAACAAGCGAGTAAACTTCAGTGCATGCTACAAGGATTACAGAGACACCGAAGCTGCACGAGATTATCTGCGTATTCTGAACTTTGGAACAAGGCACCGGAATCCTTGTAAGGGGACTGAGGAAGCAATGATAAATCTCTGTCGTTGGGTAACCAGGCGCAGGGACTGCACACGTTTCCTGAATGCGAGATTGTTGTAATATCGCGTAAGTACTGAGTTAGAATCCTCAAAGACTCACTTGATTCGTCTAAGGTTTTGACTGTGAACTGCAGAATACGAATGAGTAAAAAATGAGCAAAGGGCCTTACTTAGCTTTACTGGTTTAAAGTGTTCATACTAATGTGTGGAATGCAATTAGGCTACCTCATACATGCATAAGCATAAGTAGTTTCTGTATGTAATTAAAAACTGATGGTAACTGTGAGGGATGAGTTTTCTTACATTAATTTACACGGCGTCACACAATTAGACTATAAGAATACTAGAGGCTTGGTAGTGTGAAATGGCATGGTGACCATACATTATATCAGTGTGCAGTAAGAGCATATGATGGACAGTAATCGCCGGGGTATAGCAGCGAAAGCGGGCAGATTACCATTTACCCCCATCATGTAAAAGTTAATGGTAAAGTTCTTCCTGTCCATGCCATGAAGGCATATGAGGGAGAAGAAATAAAACTCCATCCATTCTTAACTTCAACACTACGTGTAGATGGAGATTAGTGGTTAATGTCGAGCCCCCACAGCTTTACCCCCAGAAAAGAAACCAGGTACCCACCAAATAGGAGGCTAGTTGGGCCCCAGAGCCGGTCTGGACCTTATGGAGAAGAGAAAAATTTCTTCCCTCTACCGAGAATCGAGCCCCGACCCCACGTAGTGTCAAAGTTTAGCCTGGGTGGAGCTGTATATTCACTCTTACATAAACATTTATGGTTTGCACAGGGAGAAAGTTACAGAGAGTTCTTTCATTCTCACGCAATGGAACGTTGCAATATTAGAGGCAAGTTGCTGCATAGAACTTAAAGACATCCCGTTGCACTGTAAAAAATGTGTACACAAATACAAGTCAAGCATAAATGCTGACTGAACGTGTATTTATGCTTATGCTGTTGTGGTACATGTCAGAAACGACTCCGACATGTTGACATGGTCCCTGTACCGACACTATATAATATATGCCATGAGCGAAGCATACAAACGCAAAATAACATCTGCTCAAGATTCCATATTATCCTCTCTTAAACACGAGTGCAGTCATCCTAGGAGGTTTCTAACCTTCCACATAATACATGTGATTAAACAGCAGTAAAAATCTAACTCTGATATGCAGCCTTAGCAATTGAGACCCGTTAAAAGATTTATTCATCAAGTATCTAGTGTAAAACACAATATCGCTGCAAGCGACAGTCTTCATTTGGTGCTGCGACAGAAATCTCAACGTTCATGACAGCACCAGCACAATCACCTAACCAACGTAAAGAATAAGAATGCAGTGTTGTTTCACAACCCACAACCCACAAGTCATTATATATACCACAACATGGAAACAGTTGATTTTGTCAAAATATTTAGAAATTTAGCCCCGTTGTCTCGCTCTTCAGTTCTTGACACCACCATTTTGCTTCTTGTCACCAACAGTAATGGCAGTGACAATGTGCTGGTCCTTACTGACAAACTGTTGTGCACTAGCAGGAGACAAGGAAAAGTAAGATCGGTGGAGCGTAAGAAACACAAAAGAAGCGCCGGTGTGAATCAAAGATCAGAATTAGAGATAAATCTGTAAGAAACGTAAGTAACCCACAGAATGAAATGTGTTGAGGTGAAATAGAAGGGGAGACAGACGGAAATGAGCAACAGTTATAGATATGTAAAAACCGGGGCGAGATGCTGAGAAATATTTCGTAGAACTCTATGGATGTCTGACTGTTGCAAAGTGAAGTGGAAAGGCAATCGTAAAGAGAAACGGTAGAGTCGTAGTTGAAGTGTTCGACTGGTAAAAGTCGCAAACCGAACTCTAACGGGGATGGATAGATATATACACATAACATCGATTTATGTAATTTAAGGGATAAGGTATGGGATTGGGTGAAGGAAGGTCGTAAATTCCAATTACTGACCAAGAAGCACTGTAGAAAAACATAAATCAACCGAATGAGATTTAATTTGTCGTCAATGAAGAAAATTTGCTGTACTTTGTCTCACGCCTTCAGGCACTGTGTTTAATTGTCTCTGCGTTTGCCTGGAAAATGTAAGGAACGCACAGAGATGCAGAAAATGTGCGGGATGCGTACACGAATCAGGACAAATGGCATCAGACTGTAATATAGTATAGGTCACATGTTCCTGCCAAACAGCAAACAGAGGCTAAGTTAAAGGACATGGAGTATAGGCTGATCAAGGCATTACACACTTAATTCATGCAATGCAGCGAACACGAAACCTAAATAAGCTAATCAGTTGAAACTGTGCACTGTCAACTGAAAAGGAAATGTGGCAACATTGGCGAGAAACATTTCTGGTCTGAAATGCACTTTATTTCCTAAATGGTTAGAACTCAAAGTTAGAAAATTCCAGCCATGTCCACATAGCACGAATATACTTTGTATTAGCGGACATCTTCACATGATATTTTTAAGCATGTCACAACAAGTCAGAGGAAGTTTAGTTAACGAATTAATACGTCCAACTGTATTACGGAGTTAGAAAAACCGCAGCGTGCTTCATGTTTTCACAGTCTGCCTGACGGCACAGCCCAAAGGTCAAAATGTGCAGACTCAAGCATCCGTTAAAGACAGAATAAGTGTGATCTCTTGTCAGTGTATTTCGCTGCATTTATTAGTGTGCTAGCAGTTTATTTAGGACTCTGTTGATAGATCAGACTAAATTGCGTCTAATAAGAGAATGATTAGTGAATGGTGAACTGAAGGATGTGGCGGGAAATGGTAGTTGCCCAGCGCGACACGAAGCGCCTAACATGCCTGGACGGACTGAAGAAATTTATGCGTACCAGCAAAAAAAAAAAATAGCTGATCTCCTGGACAACATTTGCACTGAGGACTTCCAGAATACAAAGCAGGACTTCTAACAACCTCACCGACACATTCAGTGCTTCACTATTGTAGTTAAAGGAACTTAGTCGTCTATAGACCAATCATATCATCTCGAAAAATCACCTGCTTCTCCGGTATATCAACCTCACTTTTCGGCATCACTAACAGAAAAATAGGCATATGGATTCGTTCCCTGTCAAAACGTCTGCCGTATTACATGGCACTTCAGTCCGACAAACGAATCCAATGTAACGTAACTGCCCTACTTAACTACACTCAATGCTGCGAGATCATTCTTTCGATGCGTTATATTCTCCCTTCTTCAATCACTGCATCTTTCTACAAGATATATATGGGCATTTACCTCAACTCTTCCTTTTTCACATAGTTCCTTATTATTCTGCATGAATTATAAGACACAACGATTGAGGACCATATTTGTGCATATACATCAATCTTTAGCATTCTCGAACAAGGAGGAAATAAGACCAGCTTATGAAATGTACAGTGAAAGGAGGAGGTGAGTACAGGCTAGCAATCATGCAGTAGAGAGGGGAAGTGAGACTAGTTTAGGAAGTGTGCAGTAAAACGAGGAAGTGAGAACAGTTTTGGAAATGTGCAGTGAAAATTTGCAGAGGGAACAGTATTGGAACTGTGCAGTAAAAAGTGGCAGTGGGAACGGGTTTGGAACTGTGCAGTGAAAAACAGGAAGTGAGACAGTTGCGGAACTATGGCGTAAAACTTGGAAATAAGAACAGTTTTGGAACCGTGCAGTAAAAAGGGGCAGTGGAAACAGTTTTGGAAACGTGCAGTAAAAAACAGAAAGTGAGACATTTGAGGAACTATGCAGCAAAAAGCGGAAGTGTGAACAGTTTAGGAATTGTGCAGTAAAACGAGGAAGTGAGAACAGCTTAGGAACTGCGCAGTAAAGAGCGGAAGAACATCCTCACAACTGGATAGTAAAAGGAAGACGGAAGACGAATTTAGAAAACTAACAGTAAAGGTAGAAGCGGGAACATTTTAGCAACTGCGCAGTAATAAGCATACACACATAACTTCTGTACATGAAATTAAAACAAAGCAGTGCATATCCAGATAAGGTAAGATGCGTAGCAGGAGATGAATGGCGTCTGCTACACACCGACTAGCCGCTGTCTTCAATATAAACCCATCAATGCTCAACCAAATTCCGAGATCCAATTGGTAATGCATTCACTTCCTTCCGTAGATACTTCGTTATCAGCATAACCAGCGAAATTACATAAAATCAATAATAAAACACACTACCGGCTGAAAAGTGAAAGTAACAGAACTGCGTAATCGGGACAATATCTTTTGAAAAGACTTCTTTCATCAAATGCTTGAATTTAAACGGCGGGGCTATTGAACGTACCTATAAACCATTTTCTCTCCATATTTTCAGTTACCGATTTTCCCCATTTAAAACGACAGTTTATGTTGTGTCCTCATTCTTATTTCACGTGCCTGATTCAAGGGTTCATTCGTTATCATCATCAAGCCAATGCTTACGTAAACATTCCTTCAGTCCACGGTGCAGATGACACCTCACAAAAATTCCGCAACTGGTGTTTTACACTAACGTCCATAACATAGGTATCCTCCGCCCGTACAGAAGTGCCACTCCCGCTGCACAAGTGCGGAAGGCCGCTATTTGGAGTTGATCATGACAAGGAATTATAAGATTCAAACGTTAAGTGTCTCAATTCGCATGCGTCCACAAGGTTCATAACGTTGGAATTGGTCCAAGTGTATTTAGGAATTGAAGGCATAGGAATGATACAGTAAGCCTAGTGATATACGGAAAGGCGGCTGATAAGGGTAACGTAGTTACGTAAACGCTTATAATTAAAGAATTCTACAAGCCAGAGACAATTTCATAGGTGTTAAGCTCCTAAGACGGTAAAACACAGAGGGAAAAAACCTTCTTACGATTCAAATAAAAAGCACGTACAGTTTACACAGCTGGTAAACACGTCAGGGTGGTTTGTGTTCACATGCACACACACACACACACACACATATATATATATATATATACTTACTTACTCCATAGTGCAGAGTCCTTCTTGAGAAGCTAACTGGTTTGCAGCTAGTCGACAAATTCCCCGCATTTCACGGAACCCGAAGGTTCATTACCGCACTCACAAGCGTCCGCCACCTATCTCTATCCTGAGCCCGCCCAATCCAGTCCATATACCCACATCCTACCTCCTAGAGATCCATCCTAATATTATCCACCCATCTACGCCTAGGCCTCCCAAGTGGTCTCTTTCACTCCGGTTTCCCCACCAAGACCCTATACACCCCCCTCTCCGCACCCATACGCGCCACATGCCCAGCCCATCTTATTCTTCTCGATTTTATCACCCGCACAATAATGGGTGAGGAGTACAAATCATTTAGCTCCTCGATATGCAATCTCCTACATTCCCCCGTTACCTCGTCCCTCCTAGGTCCAAATATTCTCCTCAACACCATGTCCTCAAACACCCTC